>ENA-OQER01000563-OQER01000563.1-human-gut-metagenome-genome-assembly--contig:-NODE-563-length-19745-cov-2.238607_pt1 | contig 19745 bp, 22 predicted proteins | sample MGYA00242797_ERZ504639 | MGnify/ENA primary metagenome ERZ504639 (study PRJEB26092, sample SAMD00036306) | human gut metagenome | host: Homo sapiens | study: EMG produced TPA metagenomics assembly of...
GGGTGTGTAAGCGCAGCGATGCGTTGAGCTAACCGGTACTAATGAACCGTGAGGCTTAACCTTACAACGCCGAAGGTGTTTTGGCGGATGAGAGAAGATTTTCAGCCTGATACAGATTAAATCAGAAGCAGAAGCGGTCTGATAAAACAGAATTTGCCTGGCGGCCGTAGCGCGGTGGTCCCACCTGACCCCATGCCGAACTCAGAAGTGAAACGCCGTAGCGCCGATGGTAGTGGTGGGGTCTCCCCATGCGAGAGTAGGGAACTGCCAGGCATCAAATTAAGCAGAAGGCCATCCGTCAGGATGGCCTTTTTGCATTGGCGCAGAAAAAAATGCCGGATGCGACGCTGGCGCGTCTATCCAGCCTACTCTTGCTTATCCGTTCTGCTTTTGCATCCACTCCACCACAAAATCAGCCAGCCCCTCAACATCATTAATATCCAGTAATGCGACATCAAGATTAAGCGGCACATCACTGGGCTACAGCAATAACATGCCTGTCTATCACTAATTCTTCAGGTCGATGTCCGGCTCCATCGCGAAACAGCACAATCTTTGCGATCTCTTCATGCTTAAACCCTTCGACCAGAATCAAATCCAGCTTTGAGGTATCCATTCGACTTGCGAGAAACTGTAGATCCAGCTCTTCTTCGTCTGGTGTTTCCGTCATCAAGGCCCATCGTTGCTGGCTGGCAACGATGGTTTGTGCCGCGCCAGCCTTGCGCAGCTCATAGCTATCTTTGCCTGGCTTATCAACATCCATATCATGGTGCGTATGCTTAATCAGCCCTGGACGGATCCCTCTGGCGCATAATGCCGGGATCAGTTGTTTCAAAAGCGTAGTTTTTCCGGTACCACTCCACGCGGCAAAGGCGAGTAACGGTATCATCGTTTTTCCTGCCATCGGGCAAGCTCCTCTGGCGTATTCACGTTAATAAATGCATCTTTATTATCGCTGAAATCAACCGCATGACCGCCAGCCAGACGCATAAATGCCATTACCCGGCGTTCTCCTGCTTGCAGATATTCCAGTAATAAAGGCTCAATTGCGCGGTTTACCAGAGCAATAGTCGGGTGATCGCGTTCACCGTCGTGGACCCACACGACAGGCGCATCTTTGCGCTGATGATTAAGCCGGGCTGCTAAATCCTCGGGAATATAAGGAGTATCGCACGGACAAAACAAAAACCACTCGCCTGCTTCCTGCTGCATTACTGAAAGCATTCCTGCCAGAGGGCCTGGGTAATCCGCCAGTGAATCTTCAATCACTTTCAGACCGCTTGCCTGATAGATTTCCTGATGGCGATTGGCATTAACCACGACGTGAGAGAGCTGCGTCATAAGCGCGTCAGCGACATGTTGCCATAATGGTTTGCCGTTTAATTCAAGCAATCCTTTATCTACGCCGCCCATTCGTCTGGCTTTACCGCCTGCCAGCACAACGCCTGTTATCGTCGTCATCAGATTCACCGATATCGCCTCTTTTATTGTGGGATTGACCCTGCTAACGTGTCTGTCTCAAGAGTAAGGAGCATTACTATGAAATGTAAACGTCTGAATGAAGTTATTGAACTCCTCCAGCCAGCCTGCAAAAAGAGCCAGACCTTAACCTGTTGCAATTTTTGCAGAAACTGGCGAAAGAGTCAGGTTTTGACGGCGAACTGGCGGATTTAACGGATGACATTCTGATCTATCACCTGAAAATGCGTGATTCCGCGAAAGATGCGGTGATCCCGGGTTTGCAGAAAGATTATGAAGAAGACTTCAAAACGGCGCTGTTACGCGCTCGTGGCGTAATTAAAGAGTAAAAGCTTGTAAGCGGTGCCACCAAAATCATCGTGAAATGATATCCTTCATCATTCGTAATGTTTTCCGGATGATGGGATGAACAACAGCGCTTTTACTTTCCAGACACTACACCCGGATACCATCATGGATGCTCTATTTGAGCAAGGGATCCGGGTGGATTCCGGTCTTACCCCGCTTAACAGCTATGAAAACCGTGTCTATCAATTTCAGGACGAAGATCGTCGACGTTTTGTCGTCAAATTTTATCGCCCTGAACGTTGGACAGCCGATCAAATCCTCGAAGAACATCAATTTGCGTTGCAGTTGGTAAATGATGAAGTTCCGGTCGCAGCACTGTGCCTTAAACGGTCAGACTTTATTGAATCATCAGGGATTTTATTTCGCTGTTTTTCCAAGCGTCGGTGGTCGCCAGTTCGAAGCTGATAATATCGATCAGATGGAAGCGGTTGGGCGTTATTTAGGGCGTATGCACCAGACGGGGCGCAAACAGCTTTTTATCCATCGCCCGACCATCGGTTTGAACGAATATCTCATTGAGCCACGCAAGCTGTTTGAGGACGCTACACTGATACCTTCCGGGTTGAAAGCGGCATTCCTGAAAGCGACAGATGAGCTGATTGCCGCCGTTACAGCACACTGGCGGGAAGATTTCACCGTTCTGCGGCTGACATGGAGACTGCACGCCGGAATATTCTCTGGCGCGATGGTCCAATGTTTGTTGATCTGGATGATGCACGTAATGGTCCAGCCGTTCAGGATTTGTGGATGTTGCTCAATGGCGATAAAGCCGAGCAGCGGATGCAACTGGAAACTATTATTGAAGCTTATGAAGAATTTAGCGAGTTCGACACCGCTGAAATCGGACTGATTGAACCTTTACGCGCCATGCGTTTGGTTTATTATCTTGCCTGGCTAATGCGGCGTTGGGCTGATCCCGCGTTCCCGAAAATTTCCCGTGGTTAACCGGGGAAGATTACTGGCTGCGACAGACGGCGACTTTTATAGAACAGGCAAAAGTTCTACAAGAACCCCCTTTGCAATTAACACCTATGTATTAATCGGAGAGAGTAGATCATGAAAAAGATTTGGCTGGCGCTGGCTGGTTTAGTTTTAGCGTTTAGCGCATCGGCGGCGCAGTATGAAGATGGTAAACAGTACACTACCCTGGAAAAACCGGTAGCTGGCGCGCCGCAAGTGCTGGAGTTTTTCTCTTTCTTCTGCCCGCACTGCTATCAGTTTGAAGAAGTTCTGCATATTTCTGATAATGTGAAGAAAAAACTGCCGGAAGGCGTGAAGATGACTAAATACCACGTCAACTTCATGGGTGGTGACCTGGGCAAAGATCTGACTCAGGCATGGGCTGTGGCGATGGCGCTGGGCGTGGAAGACAAAGTGACTGTTCCGCTGTTTGAAGGCGTACAGAAAACCCAGACCATTCGTTCTGCTTCTGATATCCGCGATGTATTTATCAACGCAGGTATTAAAGGTGAAGAGTACGACGCGGCGTGGAACAGCTTCGTGGTGAAATCTCTGGTCGCTCAGCAGGAAAAAGCTGCAGCTGACGTGCAATTGCGTGGCGTTCCGGCGATGTTTGTTAACGGTAAATATCAGCTGAATCCGCAGGGTATGGATACCAGCAATATGGATGTTTTTGTTCAGCAGTATGCTGATACAGTGAAATATCTGTCCGAGAAAAAATAATTCAATGTAAATTACATAAAGCCCGTGAATATTCACGGGCTTTTTTATTATTTAATAAATATAAATACATTCTGATAATGCATCCTGCCGCTGGACATTATTTCAGCATAAGTGGATATTCAAAGTTTTGCTGTTTTATCAGGGAATATTTATATGATACGTAAGTCAGCTACAGGTGTTATTGTTGCGTTAGCCGTAATCTGGGGTGGTGGCACATGGTACACAGTACGCAAATTCAGCCTGGTGTCGAAAAATTTATTAAAGATTTTAACGATGCTAAAAAGAAAGGTGAACATGCCTACGATATGACGTTAAGTTATCAAAATTTTGACAAAGGCTTTTTTAATTCCCGTTTTCAAATGCAAATGACATTCGATAACGGTGCACCCGATCTCAATATCAAGCCAGGCCAGAAAGTTGTATTTGATGTGGATGTTGAGCACGGTCCGTTGCCCATCACAATGTTAATGCATGGTAATGTCATCCCAGCACTGGCAGCGGCAAAAGTGAACTTAGTGAATAATGAACTGACACAACCGCTATTTATCGCCGCGAAAAATAAATCGCCCGTGGAAGCGACATTGCGATTCGCGTTTGGTGGCTCATTCTCTACGACATTAGATGTTGCCCCTGCAGAGTATGGAAAGTTTTCTTTTGGTGAGGGCCAGTTTACTTTTAATGGTGATGGTAGTTCATTGTCTAACCTGGATATTGAAGGCAAAGTCGAAGATATTGTTCTGCAATTATCACAATGAACAAAGTAACGGCAAAAAGTTTTACCATTGATTCTCTGGCGCGATTAGAAGAAAAGAAATTTCCGGTTGGTGAAAGCGAGTCGAAATTTAATCAGATTAACATTATCAATCACGGGGAAGACGTTGCCAAATCGATGCTTTCGTTGCAAAAACCATGCTGGATCGCGTTAAAGACAAAGATTATATCAATGTCAATCTCACCTACGAACTTGATAAGTTAACAAAAGGGAATCAGCAACTCGGTAGTGGTGAGTGGTCATTGATTGCTGAATCTATTGATCCCTCAGCGGTGCGCCAATTTATCATCCAGTATAACATTGCAATGCAGAAGCAGCTTGCTGCACACCCTGAGTTAGCAAACGATGAAGTTGCTCTGCAAGAAGTGAATGCTGCATTGTTCAAAGAGTATTTACCGTTATTACAAAAAAGTGAGCCGACCATTAAACAACCGGTAAAATGGAAGAACGCACTCGGCGAACTAAATGCCAATCTGGATATCAGTATTGCCGACCCAGCCAAATCTTCATCATCCACAAACAAAGATATTAAATCGCTCAATTTTGATGTGAAGTTACCGCTTAATGTCGCCACAGAAACCGCAAAACAGCTTAATTTATCTGAAGGAATGGATGCGGAAAAAGCGCAAAAGCGGGCTGATAAACAAATCAGCGGGATGATGACCTTAGGTCAGATGTTTCAGTTAATCACGATTGACAACAATACCGCCTCGCTGCAACTGCGTTATACACCGGGTAAAGTTGTTTTTAACGGACAGGAGATGAGCGAAGAAGAATTTATGTCTCGTGCCGGACGTTTTGTTCATTAAAATACTCACTCGCCTCTGCTCATTCAGAGGCGAGCAAAATTTACTTGTCCTGCCGCTGTGATGACATCAACGACGTCAGAAGCCGGTCTTTTTTCCTGCCACAATGAGTTCAGCCATTGCTGAAAATGGCGCTTAAAGCTTTTGTCATTGATGTAGTCGCCATGTAACTCATCGGCAATAGGCTGTAAATCCACATGTACGACAATCCGCGTCAGTTTACCGCTTAACATATCGAAGAACGGCTGACGGTTATTGTCCGGATAACACAGCGTAACATTAAGCAGTTTATCGAATTGTTTACCCAGTACATTTAGCGCCATCGCAATGCCTGCCGCCTTTGGTGGCAACAAGTTTTGAAAAGTGGAGTGGGTTTGCTGATGTTTTTCTTGCGTGAAACGGGAGCCTTCAACGAAATTGACAATGGTGGTGGGATGCAGGCGAAACTTTTCACAAGAACGCCGAGTGGTTTCAACATCTTTACCACGTCGCTCTGGATGACGTAATAAATAAGCGCGGGAATAACGCTTCATAAACGGCATATCCAGCGCCCAGCACGCCAGGCCAAGAAATGGCACCCAGGCCAGCTGTTGCTTGAGGAAATATTTATTCATCGGAATGTGCTTACGAAACAGCACGCACAGTACGACAATATCTGCCCAACTACGGTGGTTACAAATAAGCAGATACCAGTTCTTCTTACTTAACCCTTCCAGCCCGTGAACTTCCCATTGCAGGTGTGGGTTCAGATGCAGTAATACCGCCAGACCTTCACACCAGCAATACATCATAAAATCACAAAAACGCGAAACCTTTCGCCAAATGACTGGCACAGGTAGCAATAGTTTTACAATCCCGGCAATGATGATCGGGACGGAACAAAAAATAGTGACCAAAATGGTCAATACGATACTCAGCAAAAGGGTTATCGCAGCGAGTATTCTCGTCATAATGAATTTATTCAAAAGGTTAGCCATAGACAGTGCGCTAAAGAAGCGCAAGGCGCAGATTTTAGCAGAAAACGACCCAAATAACGGATGATCCTTAAGGAGAAAAATAATTCATATCTATCCACATTAGAAAAAATCCCATTATCTCAATTATTAGGGATGGCTTTATTTTTAACTGCATGAAAAACAAAGACAAACATCATGCTGTAAAAAGCATGATAATAAATTAAAAGCGATGTAAATAATTTATGCACAAAGTTATCCACATGACGATTTGCGAGCGATCCAGAAGATCTACAAAAGATTTTCACGAAAAGCGGTGAAAAACTCATGTTTTCATCCTGTCTGTGGCATCCTTTACCCATAATCTGATAAACAGGCACGGACATTATGGTTCAGATCCCCCAAAATCCACTTATCCTTGTAGATGGTTCATCTTATCTTTATCGCGCATATCACGCGTTTCCCCCGCTGACTAACAGCGCAGGCGAGCGACCGGTGCGATGTATGGTGTCCTCAACATGCTGCGCAGTCTGATCATGCAATATAAACCGACGCATGCAGCGGTGGTCTTTGACGCCAAGGGAAAAACCTTTCGTGATGAACTGTTTGAACATTACAAATCACATCGCCCGCCAATGCCGGACGATCTGCGAGCACAAATCGAACCCCTGCACGCGATGGTTAAAGCGATGGGACTGCCGCTGCTGGCGGTTTCTGGCGTAGAAGCGGACGACGTTATCGGTACTCTGGCGCGCGAAGCGAAAAAGCCGGGCGTCCGGTGCTGATCAGCACTGGCGATAAAGATATGGCGCAGCTGGTGACGCCAAATATTACGCTTATCAACACCATGACGAATACCATCCTCGGACCGGAAGAGGTGGTGAATAAGTACGGCGTGCCGCCAGAACTGATCATCGATTTCCTGGCGCTGATGGGTGACTCCTCCGATAACATTCCTGGCGTACCGGGCGTCGGTGAAAAAACCGCGCAGGCATTGCTGCAAGGTCTTGGCGGGCTGGATACGCTGTATGCCGAGCCAGAAAAAATTGCTGGGTTGAGCTTCCGTGGCGCGAAAACAATGGCAGCGAAGCTCGAGCAAAACAAAGAAGTTGCTTATCTCTCATACCAGCTGGCGACGATTAAAACCGACGTTGAACTGGAGCTGACCTGTGAACAACTGGAAGTGCAGCAACCGGCAGCGGAAGAGTTGTTGGGGCTGTTCAAAAAGTATGAGTTCAAACGCTGGACTGCTGATGTCGAAGCGGGCAAATGGTTACAGGCCAAAGGGGCAAAACCAGCCGCGAAGCCGCAGGAAACCAGTGTTGCAGACGAAGCGCCAGAAGTGACGGCAACGGTGATTTCTTATGACAACTACGTCACCATCCTTGATGAAGAAACACTGAAAGCGTGGATTGCGAAGCTGGAAAAGCGCCGGTATTTGCATTTGATACCGAAACCGACAGCCTTGATAACATCTCTGCTAACCTGGTCGGGCTTTCTTTTGCTATCGAGCCAGGCGTAGCGGCATATATTCCGGTTGCTCATGATTATCTTGATGCGCCCGATCAATCTCTCGCGAGCGTGCACTCGAGTTGCTAAAACCGCTGCTGGAAGATGAAAAGGCGCTGAAGGTCGGGCAAAACCTGAAATACGATCGCGGTATTCTGGCGAATTACGGCATTGAGCTGCGTGGGATTGCGTTTGATACCATGCTGGAGTCCTACATTCTCAATAGCGTTGCCGGGCGTCACGATATGGACAGCCTCGCGGAACGTTGGTTGAAGCACAAAACCATCACTTTTGAAGAGATTGCGGGTAAAGGCAAAAATCAACTGACCTTTAACCAGATTGCCCTCGAAGAGGCCGGACGTTACGCCGCCGAAGATGCTGATGTCACCTTGCAGTTGCATCTGAAAATGTGGCCGGACCTGCAAAAACACAAAGGGCCGTTGAACGTCTCGAGAATATCGAAATGCCGCTGGTGCCGGTGCTTTCACGCATTGAACGTAACGGTGTGAAGATCGATCCGAAAGTGCTGCACAATCATTCTGAAGAGCTCACCTTGCGTCTGGCTGAGCTGGAAAAGAAAGCGCATGAAATTGCAGGTGAAGAATTTAACCTTTCTTCCACCAAGCAGTTGCAAACCATTCTGTTTGAAAAACAGGGTATTAAACCGCTGAAGAAAACGCCGGGTGGCGCGCCGTCAACGTCGGAAGAGGTACTGGAAGAACTGGCGCTGGACTATCCGTTGCCAAAAGTGATTCTGGAGTATCGTGGTCTGGCGAAGCTGAAATCGACCTACACCGACAAGCTGCCGCTGATGATCAACCCGAAAACCGGGCGTGTGCATACCTCTTATCACCAGGCAGTAACTGCAACGGGACGTTTATCGTCAACCGATCCTAACCTGCAAAACATTCCGGTGCGTAACGAAGAAGGTCGTCGTATCCGCCAGGCGTTTATTGCGCCAGAGGATTATGTGATTGTCTCAGCGGACTACTCGCAGATTGAACTGCGCATTATGGCGCATCTCTCGCGTGACAAAGGCTTGCTGACCGCATTCGCGGAAGGAAAAGATATCCACCGGGCAACGGCGGCAGAAGTGTTTGGTTTGCCACTGGAAACCGTCACCAGCGAGCAACGCCGTAGCGCGAAAGCGATCAACTTTGGTCTGATTTATGGCATGAGTGCTTTCGGTCTGGCGCGGCAATTGAACATTCCACGTAAAGAAGCGCAGAAGTACATGGACCTTTACTTCGAACGCTACCCTGGCGTGCTGGAGTATATGGAACGCACCCGTGCTCAGGCGAAAGAGCAGGGCTACGTTGAAACGCTGGACGGACGCCGTCTGTATCTGCCGGATATCAAATCCAGCAATGGTGCTCGTCGTGCAGCGGCTGAACGTGCAGCCATTAACGCGCCAATGCAGGGAACCGCCGCCGACATTATCAAACGGGCGATGATTGCCGTTGATGCGTGGTTACAGGCTGAGCAACCGCGTGTACGTATGATCATGCAGGTACACGATGAACTGGTATTTGAAGTTCATAAAGATGATGTTGATGCCGTCGCGAAGCAGATTCATCAACTGATGGAAAACTGTACCGTCTGGATGTGCCGTTGCTGGTGGAAGTGGGGAGTGGCGAAAACTGGGATCAGGCGCACTAAGATTCGCCTGAACATGCCCTTTTTTTCGTAAGTAAGCAACATAAGCTGTCACGTTTTGTGATGGCTATTAGAAATTCCTATGCAACAACTGAAAAAAAATTACAAAAAGTGCTTTCTGAACTGAACAAAAAAGAGTAAAGTTAGTCGCGTAGGGTACAGAGGTAAGATGTTCTATCTTTCAGACCTTTTACTTCACGTAATCGGATTTGGCTGAATATTTTAGCCGCCCCAGTCAGTAATGACTGGGGCGTTTTTTTATTGGGCGAAAGAAAAGATCCGTAATGCCTGATGCGCTATGTTTATCAGGCCAACGGTAGAATTGTAATCTATTGAATTTACGGGCCGGATACGCCACATCCGGCACAAGCATTAAGGCAAGAAAATTATTCGCCGTCCTGCGTTTCTTCTACAGGCTGCATCTCGCTAAACCAGGTATCCAGTTTCTGCCGCAGCTTGTCCACGCCTTGTTTCTTCAACGAAGAAAACGTTTCAACCTGCACATCACCGTTAAACGCCAGTACAGCTTCACGCACCATATTCAATTGCGCTTTACGTGCGCCGCTTGCCAGTTTGTCCGCTTTGGTCAGCAGCACCAGAACGGCGATATTGCTGTCTACCGCCCACTCAATCATCTGCTGATCCAAATCTTTCAGCGGATGGCGAATATCCATTAGCACCACCAGACCTTGCAGGCTCTGACGTTTTTCGAGGTATTCGCCGAGCGCACGCTGCCATTTGCGCTTCATCTCTTCCGGGACTTCCGCATAACCGTACCCAGGCAAGTCAACCAGACGCTTGCCGTCAGCCACTTCAAACAGGTTGATAAGCTGGGTGCGCCCTGGGGTTTTTGAGGTACGAGCCAGGCTTTTCTGGTTAGTCAGCGTGTTCAGCGCGCTGGATTTACCTGCGTTGGAACGGCCTGCAAAAGCCACTTCAATTCCGGTATCGGAAGGTAGGTGGCGAATATCAGGCGCACTCATCACAAAATGCGTCTGTTGATAATTCAAATTAGTCAAAGCGGTCGTCTCCGTCAGTCAAAGCTTTGTGGCGATTATACCTGAACCATAATAAAAGGCGGATTTTTCGGCGTGAGCGTTGTAAGTAAAAGCCATACGCTTTGTGAGACATTGCCGATAGTCTTTATGCGAAATAGCAGAGAAAATTCTGCGATGCATGTCAAATAAGCTATATAAATCAGTGAATTGCTTTTATATAAAACTCTGAAAATGTGCAAATACTGATGGCGGTTGATTGTTTGTTTAAAGCAAAGGCGTAAAGTAGCACCCATAGAGCGAGGACGCTAACAGGAACAATGACTCAGGATGAGGGTCAGGAGCGCCAGGAGGCGAAGACAGAGGATTGTCAGGAAGACAAACGTCCGGAGACGTAATTAAACGGAAATGGAATCAACACGGATTGTTCCGGCTAAAGGAAAAACAGGGTGTGTTGGCGGCCTGCAAGGATTGTAAGACCCGTTAAGGGTTATGAGTCAGGAAAAAGGCGACAGAGTAATCTGTCGCCTTTTTTCTTTGCTTGCTTTCTGTTAGATTCCGCCGCAAATCTATACTGAATAAAACGGCTAAAAGACGAACCATTATGAAACCATCATCTTCAAACTCACGCAGCAAAGGTCATGCAAAAGCGCGTCGAAAAACACGCGAGGAGCTGGATCAGGAAGCTCGTGGTCGCAAGCGTCAGAAAAAACGTCGTGGTCATGCGCCGGGCAGCCGCGCAGCGGGCGGAAACACCACGTCAGGCAGCAAAGGCCAGAACGCACCAAAAGATCCACGTATTGGCAGTAAAACCCCTATTCCATTGGGCGTGACTGAAAAAGTCACCAAACAGCACAAACCGAAGAGTGAGAAACCTATGCTTTCACCGCAGGCGGAGTTGGAATTACTGGAAACGGATGAGCGTCTGGATGCGCTGCTGGAACGTCTGGAAGCAGGCGAAACCCTGAGTGCCGAAGAGCAATCCTGGGTGGATGCTAAACTGGATCGTATTGATGAGTTGATGCAGAAACTCGGCCTCTCTTATGACGATGACGAAGAAGAGGAAGAAGACGAGAAGCAAGAAGACATGATGCGTCTGCTGCGGGGCAACTAACGGATTGCCGCCGTGGGCCTTCCCGTTCTGCTGATAACCCTTCCGGTTATATGTTATCTGGTGTGGTTATTCGTTAAACTACAGCGGTTGTCGCGGCGACAAAAGTGGCTGCGCAACCGGCTGATGACCCGAAACGGGCATCCGCCGGTACGCCGTAGCCGCCAGAGACGCCATCGGAAGGAGTGAGCATGTCTGTACAGCAAATCGACTGGGATCTGGCCCTGATCCAGAAATATAACTATTCCGGGCCACGATACACCTCGTACCCGACCGCGCTGGAGTTTTCAGAAGACTTCGGCGAACAGGCGTTTTTACAAGCGTGGCGCGCTATCCTGAGCGTCCATTATCTCTCTACGTACATATCCCGTTCTGCCATAAGCTTTGTTACTTCTGCGGTTGCAATAAGATTGTTACTCGCCAGCAGCACAAGGCCGATCAGTATCTGGACGCGCTGGAGCAAGAAATCGTCCATCGTGCACCGCTGTTCGCCGGGCGTCACGTCAGCCAATTGCACTGGGGCGGCGGAACGCCGACGTATCTGAATAAAGCGCAAATCAGCCGCCTGATGAAGCTGCTGCGCGAAAACTTCCAGTTCAATGCCGATGCGGAGATTTCGATCGAAGTCGATCCGCGGGAAATCGAACTGGATGTACTCGATCATTTACGCGCCGAAGGCTTTAATCGCCTGAGCATGGGCGTGCAGGACTTCAACAAAGAAGTGCAACGTCTGGTTAACCGCGAGCAGGATGAAGAGTTCATCTTTGCACTGCTTAACCATGCGCGTGAGATTGGTTTTACCTCCACCAACATCGACCTGATTTACGGCCTGCCGAAACAGACGCCGGAGAGTTTCGCCTTTACCCTGAAACGTGTGGCGGAGCTGAACCCCGATCGTCTGAGTGTCTTTAACTACGCGCATCTGCCGACCATTTTTGCTGCTCAGCGCAAAATCAAAGATGCTGACCTGCCGAGTCCGCAGCAAAAACTCGATATCCTGCAGGAAACCATCGCCTTCCTGACGCAATCGGGCTATCAGTTTATCGGTATGGATCACTTTGCCCGTCCGGATGACGAGCTGGCGGTGGCCCAGCGTGAAGGCGTGCTGCATCGTAACTTCCAGGGCTACACCACTCAGGGCGATACCGATCTGCTGGGGATGGGCGTTTCCGCCATCAGCATGATTGGCGACTGCTACGCGCAGAACCAGAAAGAGTTGAAGCAGTACTATCAGCAAGTGGATGAACAAGGCAATGCGCTGTGGCGTGGTATTGCGCTAACGCGTGATGACTGTATTCGCCGCGATGTGATTAAGTCGCTCATCTGCAACTTCCGTCTGGATTACGCTCCTATTGAGAAACAGTGGGATTTGCACTTCGCTGATTACTTTGCGGAAGATCTCAAGCTGCTCGCCCCGTTAGCAAAAGATGGGCTGGTGGATGTGGATGAGAAGGGAATACAGGTGACGGCGAAAGGTCGCTTGCTGATCCGCAACATTTGCATGTGCTTTGATACCTATCTGCGCCAGAAAGCGCGGATGCAGCAGTTCTCACGGGTGATTTAAATAGTGAATGGCGCTTCGTTTACAAAGTAGAAAACGAAAGCGCCATCAATGTGCTGAGAACAAGATTGCCTGATGCGCTACGCTTATCAGCCTACAAAACCTGTTGAAAATATTGCTTTTGTAGGCCGGATAAGGCGTCACGCCGCATCCGGCATGAACAAAGAGCACTTCATCAGCAATCTGAAACTCAACTAAACAGCCCAATCATTGCGGCACACAGCACGGCAGCAACGGCAGTTTGCGGTGTGTGGCTGTCAACTGCGCCACTCGATACCAGATTAATTATTGATTCCAGCATAATGACTCTCCCCGTTTTCCGGGCAAGATCATACTGAACTTATCGGAACAGTAAAGCGTAAAATACCAGCAATTTGCGCTCAATAATCAATCTTTACACACAAGCTGTGAATCACTCCATCCCCAGCTCTTTTAACTTACGCGTCAGGGTGTTGCGGCCCCAGCCGAGTAGCCGCGCCGCTTCCTGTTTATGCCCCTGCGTATGTCGCAACGCGGTCGTCAGTAACGTCCGCTCCAGCTCTGGCTGCGCTTCGGAAAGCAGATTTTGATGACCGGAACGCAGCGCTCTGTCTGCCCACTGCGCAAGAAGCGTCGCCCAGCTGTCCGGTTGCATTTGCGAAGTACTCTCCGCAACCGTTGATTCAAACAGTTCGCCGGGCAAATCCTGAATCAACACTTCCTGCCCGGCGGCCATCACCGTTAGCCAGCGGCAGGTGTTTTCCAGCTGGCGCACGTTGCCTGGCCACGCCAGACGCGTCAGAGCAGCTTCGGTTTCCGGATGCAGTAACTTCGCTTCTACGCCCAGTTCGCGCGCGGCAACCTGTAAAAAATGGCGCGCCAGACGGGGAATATCTTCCCGACGTTCGCGCAGCGGCGGCAGATGAACGCGGATAACGTTCAGGCGGTGGAACAGATCCTCACGGAACTTACCTTCCTGCACTCGCTGTTCGAGATTCTGGTGAGTGGCAGCGATAATCCGCACATCCACTTTCACCGGCGCATAGCCGCCAACGCGGTAAAACTGACCGTCTGCCAGCACGCGCAGCAAACGCGTCTGCACATCCAGCGGCATATCACCAATTTCGTCGAGGAATAATGTACCGCCATCGGCCTGTTCAAAACGCCCCTGACGAATGGTATTCGCGCCAGTAAACGCGCCTTTCTCGTGGCCAAACAGTTCTGATTCGATCAAATCTTTTGGGATAGCTGCCATATTCAGCGCGATAAACGGCGCTTTGGCGCGCGGACTGTGGCGATGCAGGGCATGAGCGACCAGTTCTTTACCGGTGCCGGATTCGCCGTTAATCAGCACGCTAATAGAAGAACGCGAAAGCCGACCGATAATACGGAACACGTCCTGCATGGCTGGCGCTTCGCCGATGATATCGGTCGTTGGGCCGTTAAGCTGAACATTACGCGGCTGCTGCTGTTCCTGGTAATGACTGATAGCGCGCTCAACCAGCGCCACTGCTTCGTCGATATCAAACGGTTTGGGCAGATAATCAAACGCCCCTTGTTGATAGGCGCTGACGGCAGCATCCAGATCGGAATGTGCGGTCATAATGATGACCGGAAGCATTGGATGGCGCTGTTTAATCTGCTTGAGCAGCGCCAGCCCGTCCATTCCCGGCATACGGATATCTGAAAGCAGCACATCCGGCGTTTTGCTCGCCAGCGCCTCCAGCACTTCTGCGCCGTTCTCAAACGTCGTACAGGTTAAACCTGCCCCAGCGAGCGCACGTTCAAGCACCCAACGGATGGAACTATCGTCATCGACTACCCAGACTATCCCTCGTTGCATAAACGTCACCTTTATTTCCTGATAGGCAGGTAAACCGAGAACTCGGTATGCCCTGGCCAACTGGTAAATTCAATTTTGCCTGAATGCTGATCAATCAAATTACGAGCGATGGATAAGCCAAGCCCGGTGCCACCTTCGCGGCCGCTGACCATCGGGTAAAACAGCGTATCCTGCAAATGAGGCGGAATGCCCGGCCCGTTATCTTCCACATCAATCCGCGCCGCCAGCCGGTAGCGCTCGCCGTGTAAGGTCAGTTGAAACGCGGTGCGGGTACGCAGAATGATTTCACCGCCTTCCGGCCCCAGCGCCTGTAGCGCATTGCGCACAATATTCAGCAAGACCTGTTCAATTTGATCCGGGTCGTGCGCCAGTTCCGGCAGGCTGGGATCGTAATCACGAATCAACCGCACGTTGTCCGGCAGTTCCATCGACACCAGCGTTACCACGCGTTCAGCCACTTTGTGAATACTTTCGGTAACGCGCGTACCGGGCAGCTGCGGCCCCAACAGACGGTCGACCAGATTTCGCAGCCGGTCCGCCTGTTCGATAATCACTTTGGTATATTCGAGTAGTGATGGGTCAGGTAACGCTTTGCTGAGCAGCTGCGCCGCGCCACGTAAACCGCCAAGCGGATTTTTAATCTCATGTGCCAGGCCGCGCACTAAATCACGGGCAGCAACCTGCTGGGCGTGCTGTAGCTGTTCCTGACTTAAGCGGCGCTGGTTATCCATCGGAGCCATCTCCAGCAGGATCATGCCGTCCGGCATACGCTGGGCCGTCACAGAAAGGATATGCGAGCGCCCGTCGATGACCAGCGTCACTTCGTTATCGGTAAAACCTTGCCCCGCCTCCAGACTTTCTTGCATCAGCTCGATATTTAATGAGAAGTAGCTCAACAGTTCCGGTAACGGTGTACCAAACAATTTGCGGGAGCTTTGGGCGAGCAGTTGTTGCGCGGCAGGGTTGGCGTAATGGATCGCCAGGTTGTCATCGATTAACAAAATACTGTTAATCAGCGAGTTGAGGATCTGCCCAGCATCGGGCTGCGTGCCTGTTGCCATAAAGCAGTCTCCTGAACAGGTTGCACCATTTTAGTGCATTATAGCTTTTACGGATAAAAAGCGCGAAGCATCAGAGAATTGACGGAGAAAAAAGCCCATGCAGAGATGGGCTGAAATTTCCACGGCAACTAAAAACCAGTCCCATCAGGCTATTTTATTTGCCATTTTGAACCTGGGCAGTGCTCGAACTCCTCACGTACCAGTGTACGCTCCGGGTTCTGCGCGCTGTCCGTGTTCAAACTGGCTGCAACAATTACGCCAGATGGGCCTGGTTTGAACCTCCGGCGTTGTTGCGCCGGGTAGTACAACTTCAACTATTAGACGCTGTAGTACAGCTCAAACTCTACCGGATGCGGAGTCATACGCACGCGGTCATCTTCTTCGCGACGCAGAGCGATGTACGCATCAATTGCTTCGTCAGTGAACACGCCACCGGCTTTCAGGAACTCGCGGTCCAGATCCAGTTCGTTCAGTGCTTCTTCCAGAGAGCCTGCAACCTGTGGGATCTCTTTCGCTTCTTCTGGCGGCAGGTCATACAGGTTTTTGTCCATGGCTTCGCCGGATGGATCTTGTTCTTGATACCATCAAGACCGGCCATCAGCAGGGCAGCAAAGCACAGGTACGGGTTAGCTGCCGGATCCGGGAAACGTACTTCGATACGACGTGCTTTCGGAGAAGAAACCACCGGAATACGGATAGACGCAGAACGGTTACGCGCAGAGTAAGCCAGCATTACCGGTGCTTCATAGCCCGGGACCAGACGCTTATAAGAGTTGGTGGTCGGGTTTGCCAGGCGTTAATCGCTTTAGCGTGTTTGATTACGCCGCCAATGTAGTACAGCGCCTGCTCAGACAGACCTGCGTATTTGTCGCCTGCGAACAGGTTAACGCCGTTTTTAGACAGAGACATGTGGCAGTGCATACCGGAGCCGTTATCACCGAACATCGGTTTTGGCATAAAGGTCGCGGTTTTACCGAAGCGGTGCGCTACGTTGTGCACAACATATTTGTAGATCTGAATTTCGTCAGCTTTTTTGGTCATGGTATTGAAGCGGGTAGCCACTTCGTTCTGACCAGCAGTCGCTACTTCGTGGTGATGGGCTTCAACCACCAGACCCATCTGTTCCATCACCAGACACATTTCAGAACGAATATCCTGAGCCGAGTCTACCGGTGGAACCGGGAAGTAACCGCCTTTCACTGCCGGACGGTGACCTTTGTTACCACCTTCGTATTGGGTGGAGGAGTTCCATGCGCCTTCGATATCGTCGATAGCAACGTGGGAACCGGAGATAGATGATCCGAAACGGATGTCATCGAACAGGAAGAATTCAGGTTCTGGCCCGAACAGTACGGTGTCGGCAATGCCAGTGGAACGCAGGTAATCTTCGGCGCGCTTCGCAATGGAGCGCGGGTCACGGTCATAGCCTTGCAGGGTGCCAGGTTCAAGGATGTCGCAACGGATAATCAGGGTGGAGTCGGCGAAGAACGGGTCAATCACTGCGGTGGATGCGTCTGGCATCAGCACCATGTCGGACTCGTTAATGCCTTTCCAGCCGCCAATCGAGGAGCCGTCAAACATTTTGCCTTCTTCGAAGAATTCAGCATTCACCTGATGAGCAGGGATAGTGACGTGCTGTTCTTTACCTTTAGTATCGGTGAAGCGCAAATCAACAAACTTCACTTCGTGCTCGTTCAGCATCGTCAGTACGTGTTCAGCGGACATACTTTAACTCTCCTGGATTGGTCATGGTCGTCGTGGTAACGAAATCTGCAATTATTTTGGCCGTGTCGCCGTAAAAAAGATAAAGCGAAATCTGTGCCAACTTTTAAATTGCCCCTAAAAGGCGTTATCATGCGCACCATCGTGCAAAAGGGCTGCACCACGATGTGAATGTTGCACCAATATAGTGCTTCAATGGAAACATTAAGCACCATGTTGGTGCAATGACCTTTGGATAACCCTTTTTATGCTCCGTGAAAGCGATCACAAAGGGACTCTGCAATACTTGTTTGCGGAGGATGTTTGTGATCCTGTTTTGTAGTGCGATTAATCCGTGTACAATAACGCGCTATTTCTAATGCCTGAGGCAAAGTTGTGATCGAAAAATTGCGTAATATCGCCATCATCGCGCACGTAGACCATGGTAAAACCACCCTGGTAGACAAGCTGCTCCAACAATCCGGTACGTTCGACTCTCGTGCCGAAACCCAAGAGCGCGTGATGGACTCCAACGATTTGGAGAAAGAGCGTGGGATTACCATCCTCGCGAAAAACACCGCTATCAAATGGAATGATTACCGTATCAACATCGTTGATACCCCGGGGCACGCCGACTTCGGTGGTGAAGTTGAACGTGTAATGTCCATGGTAGACTCAGTGCTGCTGGTGGTTGACGCATTTGACGGCCCGATGCCGCAAACGCGCTTCGTAACCAAAAAAGCGTTTGCTTACGGCCTGAAGCCGATTGTTGTTATCAACAAAGTTGACCGCCCTGGCGCGCGTCCTGATTGGGTTGTGGATCAGGTATTCGATCTGTTCGTTAACCTCGACGCGACCGACGAGCAGCTGGACTTCCCGATCGTTTACGCTTCTGCGCTGAACGGTATCGCGGGTCTGGACCACGAAGATATGGCGGAAGACATGACCCGCTGTACCAGGCGATTGTTGACCACGTTCCTGCGCCGGACGTTGACCTTGACGGTCCGTTCCAGATGCAGATTTCTCAGCTCGATTACAACAGCTATGTTGGCGTTATCGGCATTGGCCGCATCAAGCGCGGTAAAGTGAAGCCGAACCAGCAGGTCACTATCATCGATAGCGAAGGCAAAACCCGCAACGCGAAAGTCGGTAAAGTGCTGGGCCACCTCGGTCTGGAACGTATCGAAACCGACCTGGCGGAAGCTGGCGATATCGTTGCGATCACGGGCCTTGGCGAACTGAACATTTCTGACACCGTTTGCGACACGCAAAACGTTGAAGCGCTGCCGGCACTCTCCGTTGATGAGCCGACCGTTTCTATGTTCTTCTGCGTTAACACCTCGCCGTTCTGCGGTAAAGAAGGTAAGTTCGTAACGTCTCGTCAGATCCTGGATCGTCTGAACAAAGACTGGTACACAACGTTGCGCTGCGCGTAGAAGAAACCGAAGACGCTGATGCGTTCCGCGTTTCTGGTCGTGGCGAACTACACCTGTCTGTTCTGATCGAAAACATGCGTCGTGAAGGTTTCGAACTGGCGGTATCCCGTCCGAAAGTTATCTTCCGTGAAATCGACGGTCGTAAACAAGAGCCATATGAAAACGTGACTCTGGACGTTGAAGAACAGCATCAGGGTTCTGTAATGCAGGCGCTGGGCGAACGTAAAGGCGACCTGAAAAACATGAATCCAGACGGTAAAGGCCGCGTACGTCTCGACTACGTGATCCCAAGCCGTGGTCTGATTGGCTTCCGTTCTGAGTTCATGACCATGACTTCCGGTACTGGTCTGCTGTACTCCACCTTCAGCCACTACGACGACGTACGTCCGGGTGAAGTGGGTCAGCGTCAGAACGGCGTACTGATCTCTAACGGTCAGGGTAAAGCGGTCGCGTTCGCGCTGTTCGGTCTGCAGGATCGCGGTAAGCTGTTCCTCGGTCACGGTGCAGAAGTTTACGAAGGTCAGATTATCGGTATTCATAGCCGCTCTAACGACCTGACTGTAAACTGCCTGACCGGTAAGAAACTGACCAACATGCGTGCTTCCGGTACTGACGAAGCCGTTGTTCTGGTTCCGCTATCCGCATGACTCTGGAACAAGCTCTGGAGTTCATCGATGATGACGAACTGGTAGAAGTGACTCCGACCTCTATCCGTATTCGTAAACGTCACCTGACGGAAAACGATCGTCGCCGCGCCAACCGCGCACCGAAAGACGATTAATTTCGTTTTTAGTTATAAAAAACTGCCATCGCTGGCAGGTTTTTTTTACCTGTCGTTGAGCGCACACCAAT
>ENA-OQER01000564-OQER01000564.1-human-gut-metagenome-genome-assembly--contig:-NODE-564-length-19742-cov-2.113332_pt1 | contig 19742 bp, 27 predicted proteins | sample MGYA00242797_ERZ504639 | MGnify/ENA primary metagenome ERZ504639 (study PRJEB26092, sample SAMD00036306) | human gut metagenome | host: Homo sapiens | study: EMG produced TPA metagenomics assembly of...
TTGATTTTGCGGTCAAAGAATTAAACGACCTTTATTTTAAAGGAATCGTCCTGTAGCAATCGGTGAAAAAGAGGGCATCCGCAGAAAACCGGCACCGGATACTGTTTTTGAGGCATTGAAGGAATTAGGAAAAACAAAGGAAGAAGCAATCTATGTAGGCGACTCTGATGTGGATATCGAGACCGCGAAAAATGCGGGCATGCCTTGTATCTCGGTTCTCTGGGGATTCCGTGACAAAGAGTTTTTAGCAGAGCACGGAGCAGAGTATTATGCTGAAACAACGGAGGAAGTGTCAGAATTGATAGCAAAGATCGAAGAGTAGGCAAAACTGTTATGTCCACCGATTGAAGGAAATGTCAATATTATACAATTTCCTGACAATATTTTGTATGGAAAAGCATCTGGAAAATTATAGAATCGCAGGTAGGAAAGTATCGGATCATTAAGCAAAATGCGAGAGAAAAGAGGTTTTATGATGCAGGAACGGCCAAATATTGTTTTATTGATGACAGATCAAATGAGAGGAGATTGTCTTGGTATCGCAGGACATCCGGATGTGAAAACACCATACCTGGACAGTTTGGCGGATATGGGTACGCTGTATACGAATGCATATTCCGCCTGTCCTACCTGTGTTCCGGCACGTGCTACGCTGCATACAGGGATGTCTCAGAGACATACCGGACGTGTCGGCTATGAGGATGGTGTACGGTGGGATTATGAACATACGTTAGCGGGTGAACTAAGTAAAGCCGGATATTACACGCAATGCGTTGGCAAGATGCATGTGCATCCGCTTCGGAATTATCTGGGATTTCATAATGTCCGTCTGCATGATGGTTATCTTCATGCGTATCGTGCACCAGATGTTCCATATTATGAAAGCCAGAAGGTGGCAGACGATTATTACTGGTGCTCAAGCAGCAGCTGGGTGTGGCGGCAGATCCACTGGAAAGCGGGCTGGATTGTAATAGCTGGATCAGCCGCTCATGGATGCAGGAAGAAAAATATCATCCGACTAACTGGGTGGCAGAGGAATGTCTCGATTTTCTTCGCAGGCGGGATACCGAGATGCCGTTTTTTTTGATGGCAAGCTTTGTGCGTCCCCATGCACCGCTCGATCCGCCGCAGTATTATCTTGACTTGTATCAGAATAAAGAGTTAGTGCCACCTTACACTGGAGACTGGAATGATAAGGAAAGGCTTGAAAGGAGGGACATAACTACCACTCTCTTACAGGACCTGCTGACAGAACCTATGTGCAACAGATGAGGGCAGCCTACTATGCATCGATCACACACATCGATCACCAGATCGGACGGATCATTTTAGAGCTTGTGGAACGCAGGCTTATGGAGAATACGGTCATATTGTTTGTGTCCGACCACGGAGATATGTTAGGTGATCATCTGCAGTTTCAAAAGGCGAAGCCATATCAGGGAAGTGTCCATGTACCAATGTTTCTTTCAGGACCTCAAAAGTATGTGGGGGAATGGCATAAAAGGTGTGAAGATCTTGCGGAACTGAGGGATATCATGCCAACCATCTTAGAACTGGCCGGAGCACCGATTCCGGAGAACATAGATGGCAGCAGTCTGCTGCACGCATTGTCCCGCACCTGGCTGCATGGAGAACATACGCTGGGAGAATTGTCATCACAATTCATACTCACGAAAGAGGATAAGTATATCTGGTATTCGCAGACAGGCGAGGAGCAATATTTCGATTTAAAAACAGATCCCCATGAAACGCATAATGCAATCCATGAGGATGCCTATCGCAAACGTATAAAACATCTGCGTTGTCTTTTGACGGAAGCGTTAAGAGACAGTGAGGAAGGTTATGTCTGCAACGGGGAACTGATCGTAGGAAAAACGCCGCAAACGGTGTTGCGGCGCTGATAACAATTCCTTATTCAAAAAACAATATCGTAAAAACACATATCATTAAGACAAAATACCGGTTGACTGTAAAAACAGGACGAACATCATGACAGGTGCGACATAGCGGATCATAATGCGGTAAAGCTTTTTACGGCGGAATTTATGTCCGCTCCGCTCCATTTCGTCGATCACATAATCCGGTGTCATCAGCCATCCAATCAGAACGGTAGAAAGCAGGGCAATGAGCGGCATCATCACACTATTGCTAACGTAGTCCATGATATCGAGAAGCTGTCCGGTGGAGCCATTTGGAAGCTGTACCTCAAAATAGAAAACACTATATCCAAGTGCGATCACCGCTGTGCAGGGACAGATTGTGTGCGGTAGTACCACCGGAGCATCCTTTGGCTGCCTGTACCCATGTTACGATAGAGAAGCTTTTAGAATATCCTTTGATCATAGAAACACCGGGGTGTGATAATGACATACTGCATTTATTAAATGAATGTGCTGTCAGACCCAATATCGTGCACAGACATTGCTGGAATATCTGGAGGCAAAGGATATTAAGGTTATACGCAAACGTTAGAGTAAAAATCACCCGGCAATTGCAAGATATATCCCCCCGGGGAGCTTGCAGGACCGGACATTCCTAAAGTAAAATAGTCGGCATGGAGATGATAGCACCCTGACAGGTGGCAGATCTTACAAAAAGAAAATGGAGATTAGGAATGAAAAAGAGAATTTTTGCGATGCTGATGGCAGCAGCAATGATGCTTTCCATGGCAGCCTGTGGAAACGGCACAGAAGAAAAGAAAACAGAAAATTCCGCTGGAACCGAAGCGCAGGCAGCGGGCGGAGAGTCGACACTTGTATATGGAAGTAATGATTACACGCGTATCAATCCGGCAATGGATGAGCATGGTGAGATCAATATTCTGATTTTCAGCGGACTGACATCACATGATGGTGAGAATCAGGTTGCTCCGGGGCTTGCAAAGAGCTGGGACTACGATGAAGATACTTAACTTATACATTCCATTTAGAGGAGAATGTAAAGTGGCATGATGGGGAACCATTTACAGCAGAAGATGTAAAATTCACGATCGAAGCAATCATGGATCCTGATAACGGTTCCGAAAATGCACCAAATTACGAAGACGTAACAGCCATTGACGTGATCGACGATCATACCATTTCATTTACACTTTCAGCACCGAACGTAGCGTTCCTTGACTATATGACAATGGCAATTCTGCCAAAGCATTTACTGGAAGGCGAAGATATGCAGGAGTCGGATTTCTTCCGCCATCCGATCGGTACCGGTCCATACAAATTAGACAGCTGGGATGCGGGACAGGCGATCACATTGGTAAAGAACGAGGATTATTTCAAGGGTACACCAAATATCGACAAGATCATTTTTAAGATCGTACCGGATGATAATGCAAAAGCGATCCAGATGCAGTCCGGAGAACTGGATCTTGCATTACTGACACCGAAGGATGCGAAGACCTTTGCAGATCAGGATGGTTATACATGTTATGATATGAAGACATCGGATTACCGTGGAATCCTTTACAATTTTAATAATGATTACTGGACAGCCAATAAAGACATTATTCCTGCAATCAATTATGCAATTGACAGACAGGCGATCATTGATGCGGTTCTCCTCGGACAGGGAATGACCGCATACGGACCATTGCAGCGTAATATTTACAACAATGAGAATGTAGAACATTATGATTACAATCCGGAAAAATCAAAAGAAATCATGGAGTCTGTCGGATGTACGATGGGTGAAGACGGATTTTACTATAGAGATGGCGAAAAGATCGGTTTCGTAATAAGTGTCGGAGCAGGTGACCAGGTAAGACTCGATATCGCCCAGGCAGCAGCACAGCAGTTAAAAGAAGTTGGTATTGACTGTACGGTAGAAGTTCCGACAGAGGTTGACTGGGGTGGACAGATGGCGTATCTGATCGGCTGGGGAAGTCCTTTTGATGCAGATGACCATACTTACAAAGTATTTGGTACAGATAAGGGCGCTAACTACAGTTCTTATTCCAATGCACTGGTAGACCAGTATCTGATTGAGGCAAGAGAGTCTGCAGATCCTGCGGTGCGTGCAGAGGCATATGACAAGTTTCAGGAAGAGCTGGCAAAAGATCCGGCATTTACCTTTATCTGCTATATTGATGCAAATTATGTGGCAAATTCTTCTATTCAGGGAATCTCAGCAGACACTGTTATGGGACATCACGGTGTCGGAATTTTCTGGAATGTTGCAGACTGGACGATCGGGAACTAGGAAATAACTGCCGGAGACAGCAGAAGGAATTCACTATGGAAGAACAAAGCAGAACATATATATTGGAAGCTTCAGATTTATCGGTCAGTTTTGAAACGGACGCCGGTGAAGTACAGGCAGTCAGAGATGTAAGCCTCTCCCTGAAAGAGGGAGAGTTCTTGCGATTGTGGGAGAGTCTGGCTGTGGGAAAAGCGTTTTGTGTAAAAGTCTGATGAAAATACTTCCGGGGAATGCCAGAATAAAATCAGGAAAAATTCTGGCAAATGGAATCGATATTACCGGGTACAAAGAGCGTGACATGGCGAAATTGCGTGGAACGCTTTTTTCCATGGTATTTCAGGATCCGATGACAGCATTAAATCCGACGATGACAATTGGCAGACAGATAGAAGAAGCAATTAAAATACACAATCCTCATATAAAGCGTGATGCATTAGAAAAGCGTGTCATAGAGCTGATGGGATTAGTCGGTATCGATCAGGCAGACGAGCGGAGGGATTTATACCCGTATCATTTTTCGGGCGGCATGAGACAGCGCAGTGTGTTAGCAATCGCACTGGCAGGAAATCCGTCTGTCCTGATCGCAGATGAGCCGACCACAGCGTTAGATGTGACGATACAGGCACAGATTTTGGATCTGTTCCGCGATATCCAGAAGAAAATGCATACCTCAACTATTTTTGTGACGCATGATCTGGGCGTTGTCGCAAGAGTTGCGGACCGGGTGGCTGTCATGTATGCAGGGAAAATCGTGGAACTTGGAACAACAGAGGACATTTTTTATGATGCAAGGCATCCATATACATGGGGGCTTATGCAGGCACTTCCGGCGTATGCAAAAGGGAAAGAGATGCTGCATGTGATCCCGGGAATGCCGCCGGTATTGATCGATCCTCAGGGGGAGTGCGTTTGCATGCAGAAATGAATATGCACTTGCAATTGATTATGAAAAAGAACCGCCAATGTTTAGAATATCGGATACACACTATGCGGCAACCTGGCTGCTGGATGAGAGAGCACCTGAAATAAAACCGCCTTCGCCCGTATGCAGTTCCTTTTTTGCAGAAGGATATCAGAGAGAAGGATGTGAAGAAACAGCGGAGCGTAAAAAGACTTCTGTGGTGGAAGAATGCCAGAATGATGCAGAAAACAGGGAGACTTTAGTGGCTGTAAATCATCTCACGAAAAGTCCATTGGAAAAAGAAATGTACATAAAGCTGTAGATGATGTGAGTTTCCGGATTTATAAGGGAGAAGTTTTTGGACTGGTAGGTGAATCCGGTTCAGGAAAATCCACTGTGGCAAAATGCGTGATGAATTTATGTAAACCAGATGGCGGAGAGATTTTATATAAGGAAATTGATACCTGCCGCAGTAAGGAGTTCCGGAAAAATAAAAAAATGCTTCAGTGTGAGCGGCAGATTATTTTTCAGGACTCCACTTCCAGTTTGAATCCTCGTATGAAAGTGAAGGATATTCTGTCAGAGCCCTTCCGGATACAGCACATCACACCGAAAAGAGGAACACTTTCAGCGGAGGCAGCATTTCAGCTGAAGTATGTTGGATTGGATATTCCTATCTGGAAAAAATATCCTTCGGAGCTCTCAGGCGGACAAAGGCAGCGTGTTGCCATTGCGCGTGCAGTAGCGATGGAACCGGAACTGCTGGTCGCAGATGAACCGATCGCATCCTTAGACGTATCCATTCAGGCACAGATCGTGAATTTGTTCCGGCATCTGCAGAAGGAACACGGGTTTTCGTTTCTGTTCATTGCACATGATCTTTCCATGGTACGGTTTTTGTGTGACCGGGTGGGCGTGATGCATGATGGGAAATTGGTGGAAACAGGAAGAGTGGAGGATATTTTCAGACATCCGAAACACCCATACACGAAGGCATTGATCGAGTCGATCCCAATTCCGGATCCACACAGGGAGCGGCAAAGAGCAAGAGAGAAAGAACATGAGTAAAAAAGAGATCAGTATCTATATTTTAAAAATATTGCTGTTTCTGGCAAGTATTTTTTTGTTGTCAGTGATCGTATTTTATATTTCCAGACTGGCACCGGGAGATCCGCTTGTCTCTTACTATGGGGAAAGAGTGGAAAAAATGAGTCCCGAGGAACATGACTGGGCGATGGAGAAGCTGGGACTGAACGAGTCTGTTTCTGTTCAGTATGTAAAATGGCTTTCGAATGCATTTCATGGAGAATTCGGCATCTCCTATAAATACAAAATGGATGTGCTGGAAGTGATTTCCGGAAGAGTCGGAAATACAATGCTGCTGGGCGGGATTGGCTTTGTGCTTATTTTTACACTGGCGTTGTTATTGGGAATTTTGTGTGCATGGCACGAAGAAAAATGGCTGGATAAAATCATATGCCAGGTCGGAACGGTCACAAGCTGTATACCGGAGTTCTGGTTTTCACTGGTACTGATCCTTTTCTTTGCAGTTGAGCTTCATATATTGCCAAGTTCCGGCGCCTACACGATCGGAAAAGAGAAAGATACTGCTGACAGGATACAGCATCTCATATTGCCGGTCACAGTTGTAGTGCTGGGACATCTATGGTACTACGCTTATATGATCCGCAATAAGATCTTAGAGGAAGTGCGGGCAGATTATGTGCTGCTGGCGAAATCGAAGGGACTTACAAAAAACAGCATTCTTTTCCGCCATTGCCTCCGCAATATTATTCCGAGTTATCTGAGTATTATGGCAATCTCGGTGCCACATATTTTAGGAGGAACCTATATTGTTGAGACGGTATTCTCTTATCCGGGGCTTGGAACACTGGCTTATGAGAGTGCCAGATATAAAGATTATAATTTACTGATGGTTTTGTGTATTCTTACAGGTATTGTCGTGGTTGTCTGCAACATGATCGCCCAGACGATAAATGAGAGGATCGATCGAGAATACGTCAGTGACAGAAAGGAACCGATGATGGATACAGATTTTCAGATTGTGGGAATTAGAAATACAGAGGATCAGACTGTTAGCAGGCATAAAAAATGGTATCAGGGAAAACCGCTGATATCAGCGCTGCTGCTTGCGGTCATCCTGTCAGGCTGCCTGTGCTGTAATCTGATCATGACAAAAGATCCCGGTTATATGGATCTGGCACATTACAATGAGGCACCGGAGGAGAGTTTCTCTTTGGGACAGATACGATGGGGAGAGATATTTTTTCCATGATCTGGTATGGGGGACGGATATCACTATTGATCGGAGCACTTGCAACGCTTATCTCTACGGTACTTGCAATTGTCTTTGGTGCAGTCAGCGGATGTGCACCGGAATGGGTGGATTCACTGCTCATGCGTTTTACAGAGATTTTCTTAAGCATCCCGAATCTGCTGCTGGTCATTTTATTGCAGGCAGTCTTAGGAAAAGCCAGCATTTTCAGTATTTCATTTATTATCGGGATCACAAGCTGGCCAAGTATTGCCAAAGTGGTGCGCACGGAAGTAAAACAGATCCGAAACAGCGGGTATGTCATCGCAGCAAGATGTATGGAGGAAGCTTCCGGCATGTCTTGTGGAAACACCTGACTCCCAATTTTGCTTCATCGATCATGTTTATGGTTGTCATGAATATCAGAAGTGCGATCATTGCAGAGTCAACCTTGAGCTTCATGGGAATCGGGCTGCCATTAGAGCAGATTTCGTGGGGAAGCATGCTTTCAAATGCAGACAAAGCACTGATGACAAAGTCATGGTGGATCATTCTCATACCGGGTCTTTTTTCTTACAGCCACGCTCATGTGCATGACAAATCTTGGAAATTATTTGAGAAAAGCTGTCAACCGGAAGGAAAGTTATCTGTAATTGTGTCAGTACATACATGACTTACAGTTGACAAGACAGTTGTAAAGTGATACTTTAAACAAGAATCTTAAAACCATGGTAATGAGAAATTTTGTCGTGATAAGGCAGGAAAATCTGAGAAAAGAGTGGATGATGGAATGGAAGTAATGCCTCACTTAAAACTGCGCGATGACCTCGGCATTCCGTATGCGATCCTTCCTGGAGACCCGGCAAGGGTGGAGCGGATCGCTGAACAGTTAGAGGACGTGGAGGAGTTAGAATTTAACAGGGAATATAAAAGCATTGCAGGAACTTACAAGGGAATCCGCGTGCTTGCAGTTTCTACGGGGATAGGCGGTCCTTCGACCGGAATTGCTGTGGAAGAGCTGGCGCGTATCGGCGTGACGCATGCGATCCGTATCGGAAGCTGCGGTGCATTGCAAAAAGAGATCAGATTAGGGGATCTGATCTTAGTGCAGGGTGCGGTGAGAGATGAAGGAACTTCCAGAACGTACATAGATTCCATTTATCCGGCAATCCCGGATTTTGAATTGATGAATGCCCTGTGCAGAGGCAGCAGAGGAGGAGCAGATTCCGGCGCATGTCGGAATGGCACGGAGTCATGACAGTTTTTACACGGACAGAGAGGACGAGATCGACGCACTGTGGGCCGGCAGAGGAGTGCTTGGCTGTGATATGGAGACGGCGGCGCTGTTTGTGATCGGAAAACTCCGGGGTGTGAAGACTGCCTCTATCTTAAATACGGTGGTGGAATACGAGGATAACCTTGAAGATAACATTAACAACTATACGGATGGAGTGAATGCAACCGTACAGGGAGAAAAAAATGAGATTCATGTAGCATTGGAGGCACTGTACAGGTGCTCCGGAAAATGAGGAGGACAACGTTATGAAGAACATTTTTAAAACAAAATTAAACACAGCAAGTCTGGTATTGATCCCGGCATGTATCGGTATCAATTACCTCGGAAAATTATTTGCTTCCGTATTAAAACTGCCGTTATGGTTAGATTCCATCGGAACCTGTATCGGTGGCGCACTCGGCGGACCGATCATTGGTGCGATCTGTGGAGCAGCCAACAACCTAATCTATGGTTTTACAACCGGTGATTCCATTACATTAGTGTATGCCCTCACAAGTCTTGGCATCGGTCTTGTCGTTGGTATTATGGCACGTCTCGGCAAAATGGAAAAAGTAAACGGTGCGTTACTGACTTCTTTAGCCGGCGGTCTTGCAGCAGTATTGATTTCCACTCCGTTAAACGTTATTTTCTGGGGCGGTACAACAGGAAATGTCTGGGGCGATGCAGTATTCGCAGCAACACAGGCAGCAAATCTCCCGGTTGTATTAGGTTCTTTCTTAGATGAAGTCGTTGTGGATGTTCCGGATAAGATCATTACGGTATTGATCGTGTTTGCAATTTTAAAAGGACTTCCGAAAAAACTTACTGCTCTTTATGATGTGAACGATAGTGTGGAGAGCTTAGACTAAGAAGTGAAAACATATTCTGATGGAGTGATTTAGATGAAAAGTATCAGCCTTTATGTGGATAAAGATACCTATTGACCAGAATGCATCCTTTTACGAAACTGTGTTATATCCTGACAGCGGTCGCTGCATCGCTGATCACAGGGAAGTTATGGGCATTCGCTATATTCATTGGAATCAGTCTTGTAATGCTTATCAGTGGAAAAATCATGAAAAAGGTTTTTCCACTGATTGCTTTTTCATTTACAATTCTGATCACCATATTTTTGATCCATGGTTTATTTAATCATGAAAATGCAAACTTAATGTTTCAGTTAGGACCGTTAAAGTTCTATCGGGAAGGAATGATGTATGCGCTTCGCATCAGCTGTAACGTCTTAAATATGCTGCTGGCATTTGCGGTGTTTGTACTCACAACTAAGCCGGCAGAGCTGGTAGAGGATCTGGAGCAGGCCGGATTTTCACCGAAGATCGGATATGTCATCAGTTCTGTTTTTCAGATCGTACCGCAGATGAGCGGGACGATGAACACGATTATGGATGCACAGCGGAGCCGTGGGCTTGAGACGGAGGGAAATCTGATCACCAGGCAAAATCGTTTCTTCCGTTAATTTCGCCGGTTGTCATGAGTTCGCTCATCAACACAAGAGAGCGTGCGATCGCACTGGAAATCCGGGGGCTTTGAGGCTGGGCAGAAAAAGACCTATCTCAGGGAAGGAAAAATGAAACTTCCGACCGCGTGTTATGTCTGGTGATGGCTGTGGTGATTGCAGGGGCTATCGTGGTGAGGATTGTGCTGTAAATCGTCATGCTGCAAAACTGAAAATGTGTATTGTTAAAGCTGGAAAAAATGATATATGGAAAAAGGAAGAATTATGGCATATATAAAGGTTGAAAATTTAAAATACCGCTATCCAAATACAACAAAGCTTGCGTTGGATGGGCTGGATTTTGAAATAGAAAAAGGTTCTTTTGTTGGGGTCATCGGGGAGAACGGAGCCGGAAAAAGTACGCTCTGTCAGGCTTTCAACGGTCTTGTTCCGGGATTTTTCAAAGGGGCTTATGGAGGAAAAGTTCTGATCGAGGACACTGAGGTGGCAAAAACGACTGTTTCAAAGCTGTGTCAGAAAGTAGGTCTGGTATTCCAGAATCCGTTCAATCAGCTCTCCGGTGCAAAAGAAACTGTTTTTGAGGAAATTGCATTTGGTCTGCAGAACTTCGGCGTGCCAAAAGAAGAGATGATAAGCCGTGTGGATGAAGTGATGGAACTGCTGGATATTGCAGCTTACAGGGACAGAAATCCGTTTGATCTGTCCGGTGGTCAGATGCAGAGGGTTGCGCTGGCAGGTATCCTTGCGATGAAACCGGAAGTGATCGTGTTAGACGAGCCTACCTCACAGCTTGATCCGGCGGGAAGCGAGGAAGTTTTTGCAGCGGTCGATAAGCTCGCAAAATCAGGGATCACCATCATTATGGTGGAACAGAAGCTGGAAAAGCTGGCAGAATACTGTGATAAAATTTTGCTGCTGCATCAGGGAAAGCAGATCGCATTCGATACGCCGGAACAGATTTTCTCCAGAGCGGATCTGCAGAGCTATGGGGTGAATCCACCTGCCTATACAAGAATCTGTCAGGCTTTTGGCTTGAAGAAAGAGAATGGATGTTATCCGGCTTCGCTTAAGGATGCGTTGGCGTTAAAAGATTTGTTTCCGGGGGAGGAAGCGTTCTGCCCGGAAAAAATATTATTAGACAATAATAAAGATATGAAAAATAAGAATGGGCAGATGGAACATTCTGTAACTACAGATGAAAGCATGAAACTGACTATAAGTTGTAAGAAAAATGTTTTTGACATCGAACATCTGGAATTTCAATATCTCGAAAATGTTCCGGTTCTGCAGGACATAAACCTTACAATTGACCACAGACCAACTGCGATCATCGGTCAGAACGGCGCAGGAAAAACGACTCTTGTAAAGCTGTTAAAAGGTCTGTTAAAGCCGATGGGCGGCAGTATCTACTACGGTGGAAGCGACATGGCAGAAAAGACCGTTGCAATGTTGGCAGGGGAGATCGGTTACGTATTCCAGAATCCGGACGACCAGATTTTCAAATACCATGTGATCGATGAAGTCATGTTCGGACCGCAGAATATCGGAATGACAAAAGAGCAGGCAAAGGAAAAAGCTGTTGCAGCATTAAAGCTGGTCGGGCTGGAACAGCTTGCAGACGAAAATCCTTATGATCTGGAATTGTCAGAGCGGAAACTGGTTGCGATCGCTTCCGTTCTTGCGATGGATACAAAAGTGCTCATTCTGGATGAACCGACGATCGCACAGGACTGGAAGGGCAGAAAGATTATTCAGAAAATGATCCGGGATCTGAGCAGTCAGGGAAAAACGGTTATTGCGATTTTACACGATATGGATTTGTGGCAGAGAGTTTCGAGCGTGTGATCGTTATGGCGCACGGAAAAGTGCTCGCAGATGGCACAAAAGAGGAAGTGTTTGCACAGAAGGATGTTTTGGAGCAGGCAAGGATTGACCAGCCGTATCTGACAAAACTGTGCCAGCAGCTTGGGTACAGGAAGCTGTATTTTTCACTGAAAGACTAGGAAGAAGTGCAATTATAAGAAAAAGGATATTTGATACAATTAGTGTCATGGAGTAAAAAATATTTTGGATATTTTATAATTAAAAAAGAAAATTGGAGGTTTACATAATGAGAAATTTATTAGTAGTGGTAGATATGCAGAATGATTTTATCGATGGCTCACTCGGAACAAAAGAGGCAGTGGCTATCGTGGATAACGTAATCGCAGAGATTGCAAAGTATGACACCAAAGACATTTTTGCAACAAGGGATACACACCCGGAAAATTATTTAGAGACTCAGGAAGGGAAAAATCTTCCGGTTGTGACTGCGTGAAGGGAACAGACGGATGGCAGATCAATGAGAAAGTGAAAACTGCATTAAGAGACGCAGTAGTGATCGACAAGCCAACGTTCGGTTCAAAAATTCTTGCGGAAGAGATTACAAAAATCGCAGAGAAAGAAGATATCACCGTTACATTGGTCGGACTTTGCACCGACATCTGTGTTGTCTCCAATGCAATTTTAATTAAGGCATATCTGCCGGAGATCCCGGTCAAAGTCATTGCTTCCTGCTGCGCAGGTGTAACCACAGAAAGCCATGAGGCTGCACTGGCTACCATGAGAATGTGTCAGGTGCAGGTGGAGTAGTTCCTGACAGGCAAAGAAACTCTACAAAAACAACTCGATCACAAAAACAACCGCACAGCATGCCACAGACACCTGAAACAGACTTGCACCAAACCATGCTGCAAGGATACCGACGACGAGTGCAACGGCGCCGGCTACAGGGCTCTGTGTTGCCTCGACAATCGCAGGAAATGTCATGACAGCCAGCGTCACATATGGAACGTAATATAAAAAGGACTGGATAAACTGGTTTTTGATCGGTTTGCGGATCAGCGTCAAAGGTAAAACACGGATGGCATAAGATACAAGAGCCATCACAGCGATATAAATAAAATTATTATGTGTCATAGAAAACCTCACTTACGGAAGCGTATTCATTATGCTTCCGTTTTCCTTGGAAACAAAATTGCAGCAGCAGAAGAAATCACAACTGTTAAAATAATCGTTCTTGTGCCGCTTGACATGGAAGAAACAACCGGGAGATAAGAACCGGCAAAGCTAAGCGCAAAGCTGATGGCGACAAGCGCAGCGACCACTTTATCTTTTCTTGCAGGAGGTATAATGATCGCAAGGAACATTCCGTAAAGTGCGACACTCAGGGCGCTCACCACCCGAAGCGGCAATACATTGCCAGCCATGATTCCGAGTGCGGTACCGACCGACCAGGCGGGCGCAGCCAGCACGATTGCTCCATATGTATAGAAAGGATTCAGATAGCCGGGGCGCGCAATGGTAATCCCAAACAGCTCATCCGTCACATCATAGGCGATGATCAGCCGGTGAAAAAAAGGTGTTCCGGGTGCAAAACGCTGGGTGAGCGCACAGCTCATTAGCAGATAGCGCGCATTGGAGATCAGTGTGATGATCGCAACTTCCAGATAGGTTGCATTTGCAGCGATCAGCGTAAATGCGGCGTACTCACCGGCAGAAGCATTGTTCAGTAAACTTGCAAGAAATCCCTGAAAGGCGGTTAAACCGGCATTTCTTGCGGCAATTCCAAGCGAAAACGATACCGCAAGATAGCCTAAAGCAATCGGAATACCGTCACGCATTCCCTCACAGAAAATTTTTCGGTTAAAAGCGTATACAGGACGCTCATTGGTCATTTTTTTTTGTTTCACTCATCTGTAAAACCTCGAATTTTTTTATGGTAAAAAAGTAATAAATTTTGATAGCTGATTTTGGTTAAAATCACGGCTAACGTGTATTATAGCAATTATAAACAAATTAGTAAATGATAAAAAGTAAGCAAAAATTGGCGCAGAAGATTAAATAATATCAATCAAAATGATAAAAATGAGATTTGCATTGACTATAGTGAAATGATAAGATGGGATAAATAACAGCATGCAAGGTTGAAAATACGGATGCATACAAGGAATGTTGAAAATGAGAAAATAAAGACGCATGAGGAGACGGGAATAATGGAATTATGGGATATTTATGATGCAGATAAAAGCCGACAGGACGCACTATGAAACGCAACGACTGGTGCTTAAAAGATGGCGAATATCATCTGACGGTGCTTGGTGTTGTGGCAAGACCGAACCAAACGTTTCTTATCACAAAGCGCGTCATGACAAAGGCATGGGCACCGCTGGTGGGAAGTATCCGGCGGTGCAGCACAGGCTGGCGAGGAGTCTTACGAGGCAGTCCTTCGCGAAGTGAAAGAGGAGACAGGACTGGATGCAGGAAATGCCGAGGGCGGCTATTTATTTACCTATAAGAGAGAAAATCCGGGTGAGGGTGACAATTATTTTGTGGACGTTTACCGTTTTGTCATGGATATTGACGACAAAGACCTGCATCTTCAGACAGAGGAAACAGATGGCTACATGTTTGCAACGCCAGACCAGATCAGGGAGTTTGCAGAGCAGGGGATTTTCTTACATTATGACAGCATTAAGCAGGCGTTTGAAATGTGATTGCGTGAGCAGAAGAAAAGCATCAAAGATATAGTTTTGCAGATGGAATACTGATTGGAAAAGAGGCAGGAAAACTATGATAACGATTCGAGTTGCAACAGAGGCAGATGCAGAGGAGATTCTTGCAATCTACGCAAAATATATTGAGCAGACAGCGATCACGTTTGAATATGTTGTGCCGTCCATAGAGGAGTTCCGTGGCAGGATCAGGCATACATTGGAGCGTTTTCCATACTTGATAGCGGAAAAGGATGGAATCGCAGGCTATGCCTATGTCAGTCCGTTCAAAGAGAGAGCGGCATATGACTGGTCAGTGGAGACATCCATTTATGTAGATATGGAGCAGAAACGCAGCGGGATCGGCAGAAGGCTTTATGAAGAGCTGGAAAATATTTTGAAGCAGCAGGGTATTTTAAATGTCAATGCCTGCATTGCTTATCCACAGGCGGAAGATGAATATCTGACGAAGGACAGCGTGCTGTTTCATGAAAAACTGGGTTATACGATGGTTGGAACTTTCCATCAGTGCGGTTATAAGTTCCACCGCTGGTATGACATGGTCTGGATGGAAAAATTTATCGGAGAGCATAGGGAAAATCAGCCGGATATCATTCCGTTTCCGGAATTGAAGTTGGAAAAGTAGTCCGCGGTGGACTACTTTTAACCAGAAATTTATTTTATCGATAAGCACCGGGCACAATATCATCATCCGATATTGCTGCCCATCTTTTTATTTTCAGGTAATCAATTCTTTTCTTTTCATATAATAATCATAGAAGATGAAATCCATATATCCCCATTTTACAATATAATTCCGATATTGTTTTTATTTAATACAATTAATACTATAATTCCTATTGACATAGTAGGATAAAAGAACTATGATAAGCACTATAAATTTTGAAAGAGGAGGGGAACATCTTGAACTGGGAGTTTATTCTAAAATATTTACCAATGTACGAGAAAGCCGCCTGGTTGACGCTTCGCATTGGACTCCTCGGAATTGTTTTTGCAATTATCGTTGGATTTGTCTGTTCGACGATCCAGTATTATAAAGTGCCGGTACTTCGCCAGATTGTGGCGGTGTACATAGAACTCAGCAGAAATACACCATTGCTGGTACAGTTATTCTTTATTTACTATGGACTTCCGAAGATCGGAATCCAGACAAATGCGGAGCATGTGGTGTTGCCGGACTTGCATTTTTAGGTGGAAGTTACATGGCAGAGGCTTTTCGAAGCGGATTGGAAGCAATCGAACCGATTCAGACGGAGAGTGCGTACAGTCTTGGTATGAACCGTTACCAGACCATGCGGTACATCATTTTACCACAGGCAATGTCCATCAGCGTTCCGGCATTTGTGGCAAATGTGATTTTCCTTTTGAAGGAAACGAGCGTGTTCAGTGCGATCAGCCTGATGGATCTGATGTTTACTGCAAAAGACCTGATCGGTCTTTATTACAAGACAACAGAGAGTTTATTCCTGCTTGTGGTTTTCTATCTGATCCTATTATTGCCGATTTCCATTTTGGGCAGTCTGCTGGAAAGGAGGCTGCGTTATGCCGGATTTGGGGCTTGAGGTTTTATTAAAAGGAAGCAATATGCTGCGGTTGCTCCAGGGACTCTGGGTAGCACTCCGTATCAGTCTGATCGCAGTTGTGATCAGTATTCCATTAGGCTTATTGTTTGGCGTGCTGATGACAAGAAAAAATGTAGTGCTCAAGGCAATTTTCAGAGTGTATCTGGAATTTATCCGCATTATGCCGCAGTTGGTATTACTTTTCCTGTTTTACTTTAGTACGACGAGAACTTTTGGCTGGAATTTGTCGGGAGAGACAGCGTCCATCATCGTGTTTGTCCTGTGGGGCACCGCAGAGATGAGCGACCTTGTGCGGGGGGCACTGATCTCCATTCCAAAACATCAGTACGAGAGCAGTGCGGCGCTGGGACTTACCAAAATGCAGACTTATCTCTACGTTATCATTCCGCAGGCCGTCAGGAGACTGATCCCGCTGTCCATCAACCTGATCACACGAATGATCAAGACGACCAGCCTGATCCTAATGATCGGTGTTGTCGAGGTGTTGAAGGTGGCACAGCAGATTATCGAAGCAAACCGGATGTCCAGCCCGAATGCAGCGTTTGGAATTTATCTGACCGTATTTTTATTGTATTTTATCGCATGCTGGCCAATCAGTATGCTTGCAAAATATCTGGAAAGGAAATGGAGGTGATCTTTCTTGGAACAGACATTGTTATCTATAGAACATTTGAAAAAAAGTTATGATGATAACCTGATTCTGGATGATATCAATCTGGAAGTACATCAGGGAGAGGTCATCGTCCTTGTCGGTCCGAGCGGCTGTGGAAAAAGTACGATGCTTCGATGTATCAACGCTCTGGAACCAATTCAGGGCGGCGAGATCAAATTAAATGGTGAAAAAATTGATCCAAAGAACAAAAACATCGCAGAGCTTCGCCAGAAGATTGGAATGGTATTCCAGAGCTATGAGTTATTTCCGCATTTGACGGTGCTTGACAACATTTTACTGGCACCAATGAAAGTACAGAAGCGGAAAAAGAGGAGCCGAAAAGGAAGCAATGGCGCTTTTGGAGCGGGTTGGTCTTGCTGAGAAAGCGAAAAGCTATCCGAGGCAGCTTTCCGGTGGACAGAAACAACGTGTCGCGATCGTGAGAGCGCTTTGTATGCACCCGGAAATTTTACTTTTCGATGAAGTGACCGCGGCGCTGGATCCGGAGATGGTAAGAGAGGTTTTAGATGTGATGCTAGACCTTGCTTCCCAGGGGCGCACAATGATAATCGTCACACATGAGATGCAGTTCGCAAAAGCAGTGGCAGACCGTGTGATATTTTTAAATGGCGGAAAGATCGTGGAGGAGGGAACTCCGGAAGAGTTCTTCGAACATCCAAAGACCGACCGCGCAAAACAGTTTTTGAATACGTTTGAATTTCATGAGGCAAAGACTCATGTGAAATAGCAAGAAGAAAAGGAGCATCTATTATGAAGAAATGGAACAGGATTTTGGCAGCAGTATTAACACTTTCACTTACGGCAGTCTGACCGCATGTGGCGGAAGCACAAGTGATGCAACCGCAAGTGATGCAACCGCAAATAATGCAAGTGCGGCAGACGAGGGAACAGTATCCAATGGAAGCAGCGAAGTTTACCGTACTTTGGATGAGATCAAAGAGAGCGGTACGATCAATATCGGCGTTTTCTCCGACAAAAATCCATTTGGATATGTAGATGAAAATGGTGAATATCAGGGATATGATATTTATTTTGCAAACAGACTTGGTGAGGATCTTGGAGTGGATGTGAACTTCGTATCCACAGAGGCGGCAAACAGAATCGAATATTTGCAGACAGGAAAAGTGGATATCATTCTTGCAAACTTTACCGTGACTGCCGAGCGTGCGGAGGAAGTTGACTTTGCACTTCCATATATGAATGTTGCTCTTGGTGTGGTATCCCCTGACAGTAAAGTGATCGAGAGCCTTGATGACTGGGATTCCAATGACCAGATGATCGTTATCTCAGGAACAACGGCAGAGACTTACATGATTGACAACTACCCGGATATCCCATTACAGAAATATGATTCCTATGCAACTGCGAAGAATGCTCTGGAAAATGGAAGCGGTGCTGCATGGGTAAACGATAACACCGAGGTTATCGCATATGCACTTCAGAACACCGGTTACACGGTAGGGATTCCTTCCCTTGGAAGTAATGATACGATTGCTCCGGCAGTTTCCAAAGGAAATACAACCTTGCTTGACTGGATCAATGACGAAATTAAGACTTTAGGTGAGGAACAGTTCTTCCATGCTGATTATGAAGCTACTTTAGTAGACACATATGGCAGTGACTATGAGGAAAGTCTTGTTGTAGAAGGCGGAGTGACAGAATAAATTTAAATACACAGACTGCTGTGCCGGGACGATGAAAAATCGTGCGGTGCAGCAGTTTTTTATGTAAATAAAATGAAGATTGAGAATGCAAAATCTATATAGTAAGATAGAAAAAATGACAGTGTTCTTGGAGGAAAAAAATAATGTTAAATATCGCAATCTGCATGATGATGATCTGATTGCACATCAAATTGAAAGTGTCTTACATAATATTGGTGACGAGGAAAATGTGAAAATAGATACCGATGTTTTCTATAGTGGAAATGATCTGGTAAGAGAAATATCTTCAGGGAAAAAGTTTGACCTGATATATCTGGATATTCAGATGGAAAATGGAGATGGAATCACTGCGGCGAAAAACATTCGTAAAAAAGATGAAGATGCGATGATTATTTTTATTTCCAGCTATGACAGATACGTCATGGAATTATTTCGCTTGGATGTGTTTTCCTTTATCAGAAAACCGATAGACCGGGATTCGTTCGCACAGATATTTTTAGAAGCAAACCAGAGAATTTGCAGTAGAAATCATTTCTTTCGTTTAAATATAAAAGTCAGGAATACAAAGTTTTGTCCAAAGAGATCCTATATTTTGAAAGCAAAGCAAGACAAATAAATATACATGTCAGAGATGGAAATAAATATGTGTTTAATGGAAAATTATCAGAGGTAGAAAAAGGACTTAGCAGTGGAAAAGTAACATTTCTAAGGATTCATCAGTCTTATCTCGTCAATTATCTTTTGATCAAAATCAAGATCAAATCTAATGTAACATTGATAAACGGAGAAGTGTTGCCGATTAGTGAAGACCGGCAGAAAGAATTTAGTAAAGAATATGGCAGACTGTTAAGAGGTGAAATCTATGTGTAATGTGGGAAATATAATCTTAAATTCAGTTTTGACATTCGCAAGTGTCTGGATAGTAAGAAAATTTTTAGATACATTTTATGAAAAGAAGCGTTGGAATGTATTATCTGTGAGTGTATGGCTCATATATATTATTTTTCAAGGATATGTCCAGTTTCACAGTGGTGATGCGTCAGTTGTAACTACGATTGTAAATGTATTGCTGTGTATCATGATTTCAGCAATTTCCTATATGGTTTTGGAAAAATAATATATTTTTACTTAACGTTTCTTTTG
>ENA-OQER01000565-OQER01000565.1-human-gut-metagenome-genome-assembly--contig:-NODE-565-length-19740-cov-2.152603_pt1 | contig 19740 bp, 21 predicted proteins | sample MGYA00242797_ERZ504639 | MGnify/ENA primary metagenome ERZ504639 (study PRJEB26092, sample SAMD00036306) | human gut metagenome | host: Homo sapiens | study: EMG produced TPA metagenomics assembly of...
CGCGTTCTGATAACACGTTCGCCTGGATAAAGTCACCTGCATAGCAGGTGACTTTAACTCCCCCACTTCACCGAAAGTAGTGTCCTCATTGCTTACCTCCTGAGTTTTGCAAACAGCCTGATGGCAGCTTGCCCTTTCAAATCAATAAGCGGTATCCACAGACAAATCTGAAGGGAAAGGCATATTTTCAGGCGTTCTGCTCGTCCTTCTCAAAGAGTTTACTTTTCTGAATTTCCAGGATACTCACCCCCCCCTGGCTATTGTGCGCTCATACACTCAAATTAAAGATAGGTTCTAAATAAATGAGCGTTTTTTGATAGTCTATTTCATTAGGTAATATATATTTGTAACAAATCAATCAAAATGGAATAAAATCATGCTACCATCTATTTCAATCAACAATACCAGCGCAACTTACCCAGAATCCATTAATGAAAATAACAATGATGAAGTTAATGGATTAGTACAAGAGCTCAAAAACCTTTTTAATGGTAAGGAAGGAATAAGCACCTGTATTAAACATCTACTTGAGCTTATAAAAAACGCCATACGAGTAAACGACGATCCTTATAGATTTAATATTAATAATTCCTCAGTTACTTATATTGATATTGGCTCCAATGATACAGACCATATTACTATTGGTATCGACAACCAAGAACCAATAGAATTACCTGCGAACTATAAAGACAAAGAACTCGTCCGTACTATCATTAATGACAACATAGTTGAGAAGACTCATGATATCAATAACAAGGAAATGATCTTCAGCGCATTAAAAGAAATATATGATGGAGATCCTGGTTTTATCTTCGATAAGATATCACACAAACTCAGACATACGGTAACGGAATTTGATGAGAGCGGGAATAGCGAACCAACGGACTTATTTACCTGGTACGGTAAAGATAAAAAAGGCGACTCTCTCGCTATTGTAATTAAAAATAAAAACGGAAATGATTACTTATCTCTCGGTTACTACGATCAGGACGACTACCACATTCAAAGAGGAATTCGTATTAATGGTGATAGTCTCACCCAATATTGTAGTGAAAAAGCCAGGAATGCTTCAGCGTGGTTTGAAAGCAGTAAAGCTATCATGGCAGAATCATTTGCAACAGGTTCCGATCATCAGGTTGTAAACGAGCTCAACGGGGAAAGACTGAGAGAACCTAACGAAGTTTTTAAACGTTTAGGTCGAGCAATAAGATATAATTTTCAAGTGGACGATGCAAAATTTAGACGCGACAATGTAAAAGAAACAATTTCTAATTTATTCGCTAACAAAGTTGACGTTGACCATCCTGAAAATAAATACAAAGACTTTAAGGATCTCGAAGATAACGTTGAAAAAAGACTTCAAAATCGCCAGGCGAAATATCAAAATGAAATTAATCAACTATCTGCGCCAGGTGTTAATTTTGATGATATTTAAAATTATTTTTCCAGTTTTTTGATTTTTCAACGCCTGAATATCGGAAATAGTCAGTGACGAACATCAGTATTTTTACATCATTACGTCCGGGTCATTGTCGGTTTATCTCCTTTTACTTGTGGTAATTGAGGGATAACAACAAAAAAAGGTGAGTATTGCGACTCACCTTTTATTTGTTTCTTATTCAGAATCAATATCTTTTAAATCATCCTGAATCGCTTGTGCGTTCGGATTTTCCTGCGGTTTGAGTTCGCCGCCATTAGCGATGAAATCATGACGCTGGAAGTACGCTTCGCGCACCATAATATAAGGATCGGACGACTGACGCAGCAGACCATCGGAATCCAGCAGCTGAGCGCGGGTTTCGATCCCTTCAAGCGTCCATTTACCCACAGACATCGGCCAGGTCAGCCAGGAAAGAACCGGGTAAAGACCATCCGCCATATCACCACCGTCATCACGCAGCGTGAAGCTACCGTAGAACGGTAACTGAACGTAAGGCCCATAACCCACGCCATAATGACCAAGCGTACTACCGAAGCGGTGAGGTTCAGTCCGTTGCAGTTTCGGGTTCGCCATCCCTGCAACATCAATAAAGCCGCCCATCCCCAAAATGGTGTTCAGGAAAAAGCGGGTAAAGTGGACCATCCCCTGATAAGGGTCGCCCTGCAAGAAGTAGTTAACCATCACCGCAGGTTCTTCAAGGTTGCCAGTAAAGTTGCTCAAACCATTACGCGCCGGTTGCGGAACATAATCACGCCAGGCGACAGCGACCGGTCGAACAATATACGGGTCTAATACGTTGAAGTTGAAGTTGTACATGGTGCGGTTGAACCCTTCTAACGGGTCAGAACGCCCTTGCTGATCTGTACCGGAACTCGCACACCCCACCAGAAGCGTAGTTCCCAGAGCAAGCGCCGACAGGCGAAGCTTCATAAATGTCTCCCTGTTTTTTTATGGCTTATGCAGTTTGCCATCCATGACGGAACGATACCGTATCCGCCTGTTTAGGTGTGGGCGATTGTAACAGCACGTCAACTGATGTCCAGACGCCTGATTTGCTGATTTGATCATAGCCTGGTAATCGCCGCCTGTAGGCTACTTGATTCTATAGAAACAGAAAAAGGCAAACGCAGCCTTTTCTACATTTTCAGAGTAACTCCCGCCAGTTGCGAGCAAAAAAGCCGCTACGCTTTAGCTATACGTGCTAATTCAAGAGAAGAGACCATGGACAACGACAAAATTGATCAACACAGCGACGAAATTGAAGTTGAGAGCGAAGAAAAAGAGCGCGGCAAAAAATAGAAATAGATGAAGATCGACTCCCCTCCCGGGCGATGGCAATTCATGAGCATATCCGCCAGGATGGTGAAAAAGAGCTGGAACGCGACGCAATGGCGCTACTGTGGTCAGCCATTGCGGCGGGTCTGTCGATGGGCGCTTCGCTACTGGCAAAAGGGATATTTCATGTCGAACTGGAAGGAGTGCAGGCAGCTTCTTACTGGAGAATCTCGGTTATACCTTTGGTTTTATTATCGTCATTATGGCCCGCCAGCAATTATTTACCGAAAACACCGTGACTGCGGTACTACCCGTCATGCAAAAACCGACAATGAGCAACGTCGGCTTACTTATGCGATTATGGGGCGTCGTGCTGCTGGGTAATATTCTCGGGACAGGTATTGCTGCATGGGCATTTGAATATATGCCTATCTTCAATGAAGAAACTCGCGATGCATTTGTCAAAATCGGCATGGATGTGATGAAGAACACCCCCAGCGAGATGTTTGCCAACGCGATCATTTCCGGCTGGCTGATCGCCACTATGGTTTGGATGTTTCCTGCTGCGGGTGCGGCAAAGATTGTGGTGATTATATTGATGACCTGGCTTATTGCACTGGGTGACACCACCCACATCGTTGTCGGTTCTGTTGAAATCCTCTATCTGGTGTTTAACGGCACGCTGCACTGGAGCGATTTCATCTGGCCCTTCGCACTACCTACTTTAGCGGGGAACATCTGCGGCGGCACCTTTATCTTCGCGTTAATGAGTCATGCACAGATTCGTAACGACATGAGCAACAAGCGTAAAGCAGAAGCACGCCAAAAAGCAGAACGTGCGGAAAACATTAAGAAAAATGATAAAAACCCAGCATAAATGGCGAGGGTTTAAGCAATCGAGCGGCAGCGTACTTACCCCGCAGTCCATTAGCGGGTATACTCATGCCGCATTGTCCTCTTAGTTAAATGGATATAACGAGCCCCTCCTAAGGGCTAATTGCAGGTTCGATTCCTGCAGGGGACACCAGATACCCTTCAAACGAAATCTACCTTCACCCCGTAAAAGATGGGTTTGGCAGCACACTTGCCTTATATCTACTCATTTTTACTGCAACAGGTTGAAATCTCAGCACTGTCAGAAAGCGCTGATGACTAAACAGCCCTGGGCCGGGCGATGTAACCATCACACAGAATCCTGATAGCGAAATATGGCGTGACTCGATACTTCACTCCGCAATGCATTCCTTGATGAATTCGCAGGACCGTGATACACGGGACAGGTCACTGAATGACGACAATGTCCTGGAAATCAGCGAACCGCGCATCTGAAGTACATTTGAGCGACTGTACCAGAACATGAATGAGGCGTTTGGATTAGGCGATTATTAGCAGGGCTAAGCATTTTACTATTATTATTTTCCGGTTGAGGGATATAGAGCTATCGACAACAACCGGAAAAAGTTTACGTCTATATTGCTGAAGGTACAGGCGTTTCCATAACTATTTGCTCGCGTTTTTTACTCAAGAAGAAAATGCCAAATAGCAACATCAGGCAGACAATACCCGAAATTGCGAAGAAAACTGTCTGGTAGCCTGCGTGGTCAAAGAGTATCCCAGTCGGCGTTGAAAGCAGCACAATCCCAAGCGAACTGGCAATTTGAAAACCAATCAGAAAGATCGTCGACGACAGGCGCTTATCAAAGTTTGCCACGCTGTATTTGAAGACGGATATGACACAAAGTGGAACCTCAATGGCATGTAACAACTTCACTAATGAAATAATCCAGGGGTTAACGAACAGCGCGCAGGAAAGGATACGCAACGCCATAATCACAACTCCGATAAGTAATGCATTTTTTGGCCCTACCCGATTCACAAAGAAAGGAATAATCGCCATGCACAGCGCTTCGAGTACCACCTGGAATGAGTTGAGATAACCATACAGGCGCGTTCCTACATCGTGTGATTCGAATAAACCTGCATAAAAGACAGGAAAAAGTTGTTGATCAAAAATGTTATAGAAAGACCACGTCCCCACAATAAATATGACGAAAACCCAGAAGTTTCGATCCTTGAAAACTGCGATAAAATCCTCTTTTTTACCCCTCCCGCATCTGCCGCTACGCACTGGTGATCCTTATCTTTAAAACGCATGTTGATCATCATAAATACAGCGCCAAATAGCGAGACCAACCAGAAGTTGATATGGGGACTGATACTAAAAAATATGCCGGCAAAGAACGCGCCAATAGCATAGCCAAAAGATCCCCAGGCGCGTGCTGTTCCATATTCGAAATGAAAATTTCGCGCCATTTTTTTCGGTGAAGCTATCAAGCAAACCGCATCCCGCCAGATACCCCAAGCCAAAAAATAGCGTCCCCCAGAATTAGACCTACAGAAAAATTGCTTTGCAGTAACGGTTCATAAACGTAAATCATAAACGGTCCGGTCAAGACCAGGATGAAACTCATACACCAGATGAGCGGTTTCTTCAGACCGAGTTTATCCTGAACGATGCCGTAGAACATCATAAATAGAATGCTGGTAAACTGGTTGACCGAATAAAGTGTACCTAATTCCGTCCCTGTCAACCCTAGATGTCCTTTCAGCCAAATAGCGTATAACGACCACCACAGCGACCAGGAAATAAAAAAGAGAAATGAGTAACTGGATGCAAAACGATAGTACGCATTTCTGAATGGAATATTCAGTGCCATAATTACCTGCCTGTCGTTAAAAAATTCACGTCCTATTTAGAGATAAGAGCGACTTCGCCGTTTACTTCTCACTATTCCAGTTCTTGTCGACATGGCAGCGCTGTCATTGCCCCTTTCGCCGTTACTGCAAGCGCTCCGCAACGTTGAGCGAGATCGATAATTCGTCGCATTTCTCTCTCATCTGTAGATAATCCCGTAGAGGACAGACCTGTGAGTAACCCGGCAACGAACGCATCTCCCGCCCCCGTGCTATCGACACAATTCACAGACATTCCAGCAAAATGGTGAACTTGTCCTCGATAACAGACCACCACACCTTCTGCACCTTTAGTCACCAACAGCATGGCGATCTCATACTCTTTTGCCAGGGCGCATATATCCCGATCGTTCTGTGTTTTTCCACTGATAAGTCGCCATTCTTCTTCCGAGAGCTTGACGACATCCGCCAGTTGTAGCGCCTGCCGCAAACACAAGCGGAGCAAATGCTCGTCTTGCCATAGATCTTCACGAATATTAGGATCGAAGCTGACAAAACCTCCGGCATGCCGGATCGCCGTCATCGCAGTAATGCGCTGGTACGCGAAGGCTCGGCAGACAACGCAATTGAACAGAGATGTAACCATTCGCCATGTCGCCAGCAGGGCAAGTCTGTCGTCTCTAAAAAAAGATCGGCACTGGGGCGGACCATAAACGTAAATGAACGTTCCCCTTGATCGTTCAGATCGACAAGCACCGTGGATGTCCGGTGCCATTCATCTTGCTTCAGATACGTGATATCGACTCCCTCAGTTAGCAGCGTTCTTTGCATTAACGCACCAAAGGATCATCCCCACCCGACCTATAAACCCACTTGTTCCGCCTAATCTGGCGATTCCCACCGCAACGTTAGCTGGCGCGCCGCCAGGACAAGGCAGTAGGCGCCCGTCTGATTCTGGCAAGAGATCTACGACCGCATCCCCTAAAACCCATACTTTGGCTGACATTTTTTTCCCTTAAATTCATCTGAGTTACGCATAGTGATAAACCTCTTTTTCGCAAAATCGTCATGGATTTACTAAAACATGCATATTCGATCACAAAACGTCATAGTTAACGTTAACATTTGTGATATTCATCGCATTTATGAAAGTAAGGGACTTTATTTTTATAAAAGTTAACGTTAACAATTCACCAAAATTGCTTAACCAGGATGATTAAAATGACGCAATCTCGATTGCATGCGGCGCAAAACGCCCTAGCAAAACTTCATGAGCACCGGGGTAACACTTTCTATCCCCATTTTCACCTCGCGCCTCCTGCCGGGTGGATGAACGATCCAAACGGCTGATCTGGTTTAACGATCGTTATCACGCGTTTTATCAACATCATCCGATGAGCGAACACTGGGGGCCAATGCACTGGGACATGCCACCAGCGACGATATGATCCACTGGCAGCATGAGCCTATTGCGTTAGCGCCAGGAGACGATAATGACAAAGACGGGTGTTTTTCAGGTAGTGCTGTCGATGACAATGGTGTCCTCTCACTTATCTACACCGGACACGTCTGGCTCGATGGTGCAGGTAATGACGATGCAATTCGCGAAGTACAATGTCTGGCTACCAGTCGGGATGGTATTCATTTCGAGAAACAGGGTGTGATCCTCACTCCACCAGAAGGAATCATGCACTTCCGCGATCCTAAAGTGTGGCGTGAAGCCGACACATGGTGGATGGTAGTCGGGGCGAAAGATCCAGGCAACACGGGGCAGATCCTGCTTTATCGCGGCAGTTCGTTGCGTGAATGGACCTTCGATCGCGTACTGGCCCACGCTGATGCGGGTGAAAGCTATATGTGGGAATGTCCGGACTTTTTCAGCCTTGGCGATCAGCATTATCTGATGTTTTCCCCGCAGGGAATGAATGCCGAGGGATACAGTTACCGAAATCGCTTTCAAAGTGGCGTAATACCCGGAATGTGGTCGCCAGGACGACTTTTTGCACAATCCGGGCATTTTACTGAACTTGATAACGGGCATGACTTTTATGCACCACAAAGCTTTTTAGCGAAGGATGGTCGGCGTATTGTTATCGGCTGGATGGATATGTGGGAATCGCCAATGCCCTCAAAACGTGAAGGATGGGCAGGCTGCATGACGCTGGCGCGCGAGCTATCAGAGAGCAATGGCAAACTTCTACACGCCCGGTACACGAAGCTGAGTCGTTACGCCAGCAGCATCAATCTGTCTCTCCCCGCACAATCAGCAATAAATATGTTTTGCAGGAAAACGCGCAAGCAGTTGAGATTCAGTTGCAGTGGGCGCTGAAGAACAGTGATGCCGAACATTACGGATTACAGCTCGGCACTGGAATGCGGCTGTATATTGATAACCAATCTGAGCGACTTGTTTTGTGGCGGTATTACCCACACGAGAATTTAGACGGCTACCGTAGTATTCCCCTCCCGCAGCGTGACACGCTCGCCCTAAGGATATTTATCGATACATCATCCGTGGAAGTATTTATTAACGACGGGGAAGCGGTGATGAGTAGTCGAATCTATCCGCAGCCAGAAGAACGGGAACTGTCGCTTTATGCCTCCCACGGAGTGGCTGTGCTGCAACATGGAGCACTCTGGCTACTGGGTTAACATAATATCAGGTGGAACAACGGATCAACAGCGGGCAAGGGATCCGCGTCACTCTTCCCCCTTCACGACCTTCAATAATATGCAATGCAGCTTCCCGCCCGATAATGTCATGTGGAAGCTGAATTGTGGTCAGCGGCGGTAAAAACAGATGCCCGACGCCAACCAGATTATCAAAGCCCATTACGGCGACATCCTGCGGGATTCGTACCCCCTTCGCCAGAAGAACCTGATAAGCCACAAAGGCTGCGCGATCGTTACCACATATCAGAACATCAAAATCTGGTTTGCCCGATTTGAAGTGGTCATTGAGTAAACTTGCGAGATCGGTGTAGTGATCATCACCTGTTGCCATGTGAAATTGTTTCACCTCAGCCAGATCTCGTCCAGCATCACGCCAGGCCTGCTCAAATCCCTGCCGACGATACCCTGTTGCCAACGCACTTTCCGGTAGCCAGAAGCATAACGGTTGACGATAGCCCGCCGCGAGCAAATGCTGTGTTGATTCATATTGTGCAGTGTAATCATCAGGGATATAACTGGGTAACGCTGGGTCATCCGCCACACAGTTCGCCAATACAATATTTTCACCATACAGAGACTCAGGCAGCGTGATATGTCGCAGCCCCATTGTAGTATAGATAATGCCATCCGGACGGTGGGCAAGCAGCTGACGTGCCGCGCGGGCAGCGTCATCTTCAGAAAAAAATATTGATTAAAAAACTATTCCAGCCGAACTCGCTGGCGGTTTGCTCAATGGCAAGCAGAATATCAACAGAGAAAGGAGTGGTAGCCGTGTCCTGCGCCAGCACGGCGAGAGTCGACGGCTTACGTCCTTGAGCGCGCATCTTACGGGCGGAAAGATCAGGAACATAATTCAGGGTCTGGATTGCCTGCAATACGCGGTCACGCGTTGCAGGACGCACAGATTCTGCATTATGCATCACCCGGGAGACTGTCATCATCGACACTCCCGCCAGGCGTGCGACATCCTTTAATGAAGCCATACCCAAGCCGTTTGCCGTAAAACGGGCACTGTAGCAGAAACAGACGTCACTGGCGAGATCCAACGCCCTATCACCTGACACAGCAATACAATAAAAAATAACAATAATTCCCGGACAATTGTCCCCAATTCCGCCTCTGTTCTCGCCAACGAGTAACCATATAGGCAAGTAAGTAAAACATGCCAACTGGCATCGCCAACCTGGAGAAGAAAATATAAATATGGATCATTGTGCTGCCGCTGTATCCCGACATCAGCCCGGAAATTATTGCGATTGCTATCGGTTCAGGTGCAATTGGCTGCACGATCGTTACGGACTCGCTTTTCTGGCTAGTGAAGCAATATTGCGGCGCTACGCTCAATGAAACATTTAAATACTATACGACAGCGACATTTATCGCTTCAGTCGTCGCTCTGGCGGGCACATTCCTGCTGTCATTTATCATCTAAGCGCAAAGAGACGTACTATGGAAAACGCTAAAATGAACTCGCTCATCGCCCAGTATCCGTTGGTAAAGGATCTGGTTGCTCTTAAAGAAACCACCTGGTTTAATCCTGGCACGACCTCATTGGCTGAAGGTTACCTTATGTTGGCCTGACCGAACAGGATGTTCAGGACGCCCATGCGCGCTTATCCCGTTTTGCACCCTATCTGGCAAAAGCATTTCCTGAAACTGCTGCCACTGGGGGATTATTGAATCAGAACTGGTTGCCATTCCAGCTATGCAAAAACGGCTGGAAAAAGAATATCAGCAACCGATCAGCGGGCAACTGTTACTGAAAAAAGATAGCCATTTGCCCATTTCCGGCTCCATAAAAGCACGCGGCGGGATTTATGAAGTCCTGGCACACGCAGAAAAACTGGCTCTGGAAGCGGGGTGCTGACGCTTGATGATGACTACAGCAAACTGCTTTCTCCGGAGTTTAAACAGTTCTTTAGCCAATACAGCATTGCTGTGGGCTCAACCGGAAATCTGGGGTTATCAATCGGCATTATGAGCGCCCGCATTGGCTTTAAGGTGACAGTTCATATGTCTGCTGATGCCCGGGCATGGAAAAAGCGAAAACTGCGCAGCCATGGCGTTACGGTCGTGGAATATGAGCAAGATTATGGTGTTGCCGTCGAGGAAGGACGTAAAGCAGCGCAGTCTGACCCGAACTGTTTCTTTATTGATGACGAAAATTCCCGCACGTTGTTCCTTGGGTATTCCGTCGCTGGCCAGCGTCTTAAAGCGCAATTTGCCCAGCAAGGCCGTATCGTCGATGCTGATAACCCTCTGTTTGTCTATCTGCCGTGTGGTGTTGGCGGTGGTCCTGGTGGCGTCGCATTCGGGCTTAAACTGGCGTTTGGCGATCATGTTCACTGCTTTTTTGCCGAACCAACGCACTCCCCTTGTATGTTGTTAGGCGTCCATACAGGATTACACGATCAGATTTCTGTTCAGGATATTGGTATCGACAACCTTACCGCAGCGGATGGCCTTGCAGTTGGTCGCGCATCAGGCTTTGTCGGGCGGGCAATGGAGCGTCTGCTGGATGGCTTCTATACCTTAGCGATCAAACCATGTATGACATGCTTGGCTGGCTGGCGCAGGAAGAAGGTATTCGTCTTGAACCTTCAGCACTGGCGGGTATGGCCGGACCTCAGCGCGTGTGTGCATCAGTAAGTTACCAACAGATGCACGGTTTCAGCGCAGAACAATTGCGTAATGCCACTCATCTGGTGTGGGCGACGGGAGGTGGAATGGTGCCGGAAGAAGAGATGAATCAATATCTGGCAAAAGGCCGTTAATAACGTTTCAACGCAGCATCGCAATCCTTTCCCTGGGTGAGCGATGCTGCCGATGGCGCAGACTTAAGATCCCCGGTCTTACCCGCTATAACCCCCTCCTTTTATCATCACCCAATGCCTTTCGCTGTAAACGGCGGTTTCGCAAACCAAACCAAAACCGTAAGTAAGATAAAAGCAATAGCCGCCATACGGAAAATCTCATTTGCAGAAATAGAAAGTGACTGCTGGGTTATTTCATTATTAATTTCATTAAGAACTCCTGAAAGCGAACCATAATATTTATCCATAATTTGTGACGATGAATTAAACACGGGGTTAAATTGATCGATGGTTGCTGTCAACTGACTATGGTGTAACGATTCGCGTCGTCCCCACAGCGTCATTGTCAACGACGTACCAACTGATCCTGACAAGGTACGAAAAAAATTACTCATACTCGAGGCATTGGCAAATTTATTATCTGGCAAGCCTGAAAACGAAATCGTTGTTAAGGGTAAAAAGAAACAGGCAACGGCGAATCCCTGGAAAAACTGTGGCAAAATGATGCCTGTAAAATCAATCGTTGGCATAAATGTCACAGAACGCCAGTAATAGCAAACCGCATACATCAAAAAACTAAATGTCAACTAACAACCGCATGTCTTATTTGTTGCCATAACGTCCTATCAAAGGTGAAATTAATAGTGGCATGATGCCGATGGGCGCATAAGCAAGTCCGGCCCATATCGCATTATACCCCATCGTTTCCTGGAGTAACTGCGGCATAAGGACGATCGCTCCAGAGTAAAATAAATACGCGCATGTGATACTCACAATACCAATGGTGAAGTTACGGGACTTAAACAAACTGAGATCAAGAATCGGGTTCTCTGAGGTCGACTCCCAAATGACTAAAGAGATCAGAGAAATAACTGATACTACTGTTAATATTATTATTGTACTCGAGTTGAACCAATCCAGATCGCGCCCTTTATCAAGCATAATTTGCAAGCCACCAACACCGAGCACTAACAGGGTCAGTCCTGGTAGATTCATTTTGACCGGTGAAGTTTCAGTTTCTCTTCCTTTAAGTAAGGTTAAGCATAATGTCAGGACGATAATCCCCATAGGGACATTGATTAAAAATATCCAACCCCAGCTAAAGTTATCGCAAATATAACCGCCCAATATCGGCCCACATATCGGAGCGATAATCACGGTCATTGACCATAATGCCAGAGCAAATGTTCTTTTTTTCTGGTGGATAATTCCTTAATAATAAACTCTGTGACAGTGGAATTAACGGCCCCGCCATTAATCCCTGAACGACTCTAAAAAATATCAGCACATCAAGATTGGTCGATAAACTACACATTAAGGAAGACAGCGAAAAAAAAGTGACTGAAAGTAAAAATAACCTTAATTCGCCTATTCTTTGTGCCAGCCTGCCGGTAACAGGGATCGCAATGGCATTTGCTACGCCAAACGAGGTGATAACCCAGGTGCCTTCGTCTGTTGATGCTCCCCAGAAAGCCAGATATTGTCGGTATTGCGACGTTAGAAATAGTGGAATCCAACATTTGCATAAACGTCGCTAATGACAATGCAATAGTAACGCACCATAACGTCCCACCGGTTAATGGTGCCGGAGTCGATTTAGTGATTGCCATTAAAATTGTCCATTATGCGAAATAATGTTGCTAATTTCTTTTTCTATCGGACTGGTATCGATAACTAAAGCCTTACTGGTATAAGCCGGCATGGAGGTCACGGTTGAAGCCAGCTCAGGCATCTCGCAATGTCTTCGTTCTTCGTATCAATAGTTGCTGTCATCGATAAACCAATACGCAAGGGATGTTCCATGAGTTCTTTTGGATCAAGAGAAACTTCAACCGGTACACGCTGAACGATTTTGATCCAGTTCCCTGTCGCATTTTGTGCAGGTAATAAGGAGAACGCATTGCCGGTTCCCATATTGATCCCTGTCACCCGACCATGAAACACAACATTTTCACCATAAAGATCGCTGATAATATTGACCGATTGACCAATCCGTACATCCGTGAGTTGTGTTTCTTTAAAGTTGGCATTAACCACATTTGACGTGCCGGTACGACAGCCATTAACGATTGTCCGGGGCTCACTGTTTCGCCGACCTGAACACTTCGCTGGGCAATATAGCCGGTAACCGGACTCTTAATATCCGTACGTTTAAGCGCCAACCAGGCTTCTTTAGTTGCATCCGCCGCTTCAACGACTTGTGGCTGACGGTTTAATGGTGTGTTCATTACTAAAGCTTTATTCGCTTTATAAGCCTGGATAGCGGCATTCAATGCCGCTTTGCTACTTATTAACGTATCTTTGGTATGCTCCAGCGTTTCTTTTGAAATAACCCCCTGCTTCGCTAACGGCACTCGACGGTTATAATCTTCTAAAGATTGTTGATACTGAATACGTGCTGAAGCGACTTCGGCACTGTATTGTTTATCCTGTAAGTATAGTTTATTCGTTTGCCGAACAATATTTGCCAGATTATTTTTAGCTTTATTGAGTGCGATAGTGGCATCAGTTTTATCCAGTGAAACTAAAATGTCACCTTGTCGAACGTAGTTCGTATCTTTATGATTAACGACAGTGACACTACCTGAGACTTGTGCAGAAATTGGATCTGCATTCCCCGTGACATAGGCGTCATCTGTACTAATCATGTCTTCTAATTCCATTGACCAATAGGCATAGGCACCTGAAAACGCAATAAATAAAACTACCGCCAATAAAGAAAAGTATTTTCTTCTGTTAGAATGTTTTTTATTTGAATTAATCTGTTCCACTATTATCTCTCATTTCTCATAGATGAAATTTATGAATTGAATGAAAAGAGCATTCATTCTTCATATCAAACACAGTGCATGTGTTGCACATTATCCCAGGAACGTTGGAGGCCTAATTTAAATGAGGTGCAAAAAAACAACAGAGGACTAAACCGTGGCTTTTGCAATACAATTCTTACGCCTGTAGGATTAGTGAGAAGACTTATAGTGCTAACTTGAACTATAAATCATCGGTATAATCCCTGATTTTATTGTTGACATTTCATTTATGCCGACTATTTATATGGTATACTTGTCGAATTATCTTAAAGGAAGCTCAGATTTTCTTATTTTTATTGAGAAAATGAGATGACGCCTTATGTCTGTATTACTACAGGGAGAAGGGAGATGCTTCATTGCAAAGGGAATAATCTATGAACGCAATAATTATTGATGACCATCCTCTTGCTATCGCAGCAATTCGTAATTTATTGATCAAAAACGATATTGAAATCTTAGCGGAGTTGACTGAAGGGGGAAGCGCCGTTCAGCGGGTGGAAACACTTAAGCCTGATATCGTCATCATTGATGTCGATATCCCCGGAGTTAACGGTATCCAGGTGTTAGAAACGCTGAGGAAGCGCCAATATAGCGGAATTATTATTATTGTCTCCGCTAAAAATGACCATTTTTACGGGAAACATTGTGCTGATGCTGGCGCTAATGGATTCGTGAGTAAAAAAGAAGGCATGAACAATATCATTGCGGCTATTGAAGCTGCAAAAATGGCTACTGCTATTTCCCCTTCTCTCTCAACCGGTTTGTTGGAAGTTTAACGTCCGACCAGCAAAAACTCGACTCCTTATCGAAACAAGAAATTAGTGTCATGCGGTATATTCTTGATGGCAAGGATAATAATGACATTGCTGAAAAAATGTTCATCAGCAACAAAACTGTCAGCACTTATAAAAGTCGCCTGATGGAAAAATTAGAATGTAAATCACTGATGGATCTTTACACATTCGCGCAACGTAACAAAATCGGCTAATCACATGAAGTTTTTACCCTATTTTTTTCTTCTCTGTTGTGGTCTTTGGTCGACCATAAGTTTCGCAGACGAAGATTACATCGAATATCGTGGCATCAGTAGTAACAACCGTGTCACACTTGATCCAGTACGTCTGAGCAACAAGGAATTACGTTGGTTAGCGAGCAAAAAAATCTTGTGATTGCAGTACACAAGTCCCAAACGGCTACCTTGTTGCATACCGATTCGCAGCAACAGGTTCGTGGTATTAATGCTGATTATTTAAATCTTTTAAAAAGAGCGTTAAATATCAAATTAACACTCCGGGAATACGCCGATCATCAAAAAGCAATGGACGCGCTTGCAGAAGGTGAAGTCGATATAGTGTTATCACATTTAGTTACTTCGCCGCCTCTTAATAGTGACATTGCTGCAACCAAACCATTGATAATTACCTTTCCGGCGCTGGTAACCACCCTTCACGACTCAATGCGACCGCTTACCTCACCAAAACCAGTAAATATTGCTCGGGTAGCAAATTACCCCCCAGACGAGGTAATTCATCAATCGTTTCCAAAAGCAACAATTATCTCTTTTACAAATTTATATCAGGCATTAGCATCCGTATCAGCCGGACAGAATGATTACTTATTGGTAGTAACATCATTACCAGCAGTATGATTTCCCGCTATTTCACTCACTCCTTAAATGTAGTGAAATATTATAACTCGCCGCGTCAATATAATTTTTTCTTGACCAGAAAAGAATCCGTCATTCTTAATGAAGTACTCAATAGATTTGTTGATGCTTTAACAAATGAAGTTCGCTATGAAGTTTCACAAAATTGGCTTGATACAGGAAACCTGGCCTTTCTGAACAAACCATTAGAACTCACTGAACATGAAAAACAGTGGATTAAGCAACATCCCGATTTAAAGGTGCTGGAAAATCCTTACTCTCCTCCCTATTCTATGACGGATGAAAATGGCTCGGTTCGGGGCGTTATGGGGATATTCTTAATATTATTACCTTGCAAACAGGTTTAAATTTTTCTCCGATCACCGTTTCACACAATATCCATGCCGGAACACAGCTTAACCCCGGTGGATGGGATATAATACCTGGCGCTATTTATAGTGAAGATCGAGAAAATAATGTTTCATTTGCAGAAGCTTTCATAACAACGCCATACGTTTTTTTGTCATGCAAAAAGCACCTGACAGTGAACAAACATTAAAAAAAGGAATGAAAGTTGCCATTCCATATTATTATGAGCTGCATTCGCAATTAAAAGAGATGTATCCGGAGGTTGAATGGATACAGGTCGATAATGCCAGCGCTGCATTTCACAAGGTTAAGGAAGGTGAACTTGATGCTCTGGTCGCGACACAGTTAAATTCGCGTTACATGATCGATCATTACTATCCTAATGAACTTTATCATTTTCTTATTCCTGGCGTTCCGAATGCATCGCTTTCGTTCGCTTTTCCTCGCGGAGAACCGGAACTTAAGGATATTATTAATAAAGCACTGAATGCAATTCCCCCAAGCGAAGTTCTGCGCCTGACGGAAAAATGGATTAAAATGCCCAATGTGACCATTGACACATGGGACCTATATAGCGAGCAATTTTATATTGTTACGACATTATCCGTTTTATTAGTTGGCAGTAGCCTTTTATGGGGATTCTACCTGTTACGCTCAGTTCGTCGTCGTAAAGTCATTCAGGGTGATTTAGAAAACCAAATATCATTCCGAAAAGCACTCTCGGATTCCTTACCGAATCAACTTATGTTGTAAACTGGCAAGGTAATGTCATTAGTCATAATAGTGCTTTTGAACATTATTTCACTGCGGATTACTACAAAAATGCAATGTTACCATTAGAAAACAGTGACTCACCCTTTAAAGATGTTTTTTCTAATGCGCATGAAGTCACAGCAGAAACGAAAAGAAAATCGAACAATATACACACAGGTATTTGAAATTGATAATGGCATCGAGAAAAGATGCATTAATCACTGGCATACATTATGCAATCTTCCTGCAAGTGACAATGCAGTATATATTTGTGGTTGGCAAGATATTACTGAAACGCGTGATCTAATTAATGCACTCGAGGTAGAAAAAAATAAAGCGATAAAGGCTACCGTAGCAAAAAGTCAGTTTCTGGCAACGATGAGTCACGAAATAAGAACACCAATAGTCTATTATGGGCTTCCTGGAACTTCTGTCGGGTTCTGGTCTTAGCAAGGAGCAACGGTGGAGGCGATTTCACTTGCCTACGCCACCGGACAATCACTCCTCGGCTTAATTGGTGAAATCCTTGATGTCGACAAAATTGAATCGGGTAACTATCAACTTCAACCACAATGGGTCGATATCCCTACTTTAGTCCAGAACACTTGTCACTCTTTCGGTGCGATTGCTGCAAGCAAATCGATCGCATTAAGTTGCAGCAGTACATTTCCTGATCATTACCTGGTTAAGATCGACCCTCAGGCGTTTAAGCAGGTCTTATCAAATTTACTGAGCAATGCTCTCAAATTTACCACCGAGGGGGCAGTAAAAATTACGACCTCCCTGGTTCACATTGATGACAACCACGCTGTTATCAAAATGACGATTATGGATTCTGGAAGTGGATTATCGCAGGAAGAACAACAACAACTCTTTAAACGCTACAGCCAAACAAGTGCAGGTCGCCAGCAAACAGGATCTGGCTTAGGCTTAATGATCTGCAAAGAATTAATTAAAAATATGCAGGGCGATTTGTCATTAGAAGTCATCCAGGCATAGGAACAACATTTACGATCACAATCCCGGTAGAAATTAGCCAGCAAGTGGCGACTATCGAGGCAAAAGCAGAACACCCCATCACACTACCTGAAAAGTTGAGCATATTAATCGCGGATGATCATCGACCAACAGGCTATTACTCAAACGCCAGCTAAATCTATTAGGATATGATGTTGATGAAGCCACTGATGGTGTGCAAGCGCTACACAAAGTCAGTATGCAACATTATGATCTGCTTATTACTGACGTTAATATGCCGAATATGGATGGTTTTGAGTTGACTCGCAAACTCCGTGAGCAAAATTCTTCCTTACCCATCTGGGGGCTTACAGCCAACGCACAGGCTAACGAACGTGAAAAAGGGTTAAGTTGCGGCATGAACTTATGTTTGTTCAAACCGTTGACCCTGGATGTACTGAAAACACATTTAAGTCAGTTACACCAGGTTGCGCATATTGCACCTCAGTATCGCCACCTTGATATCGAAGCCCTGAAAAATAATACGGCGAACGATCTACAACTGATGCAGGAGATTCTCATGACTTTCCAGCATGAAACGCATAAAGATCTACCCGCTGCGTTTCAAGCACTAGAAGCTGGCGATAACAGAACTTTCCATCAGTGTATTCATCGCATCCACGGTGCGGCTAACATCCTGAATTTGCAAAAGTTGATTAATATTAGCCATCAGTTAGAAATAACACCTGTTTCAGATGACAGTAAGCCTGAAATTCTTCAGTTGCTGAACTCTGTAAAAGAACACATTGCAGAGCTGGACCAGGAGATTGCTGTTTTCTGTCAGAAAATGACTAAATAGCGGCTCCCACAATGTTCAAATGTGGGAGCTATTTACCAGCACATCTTACATTTATGATGAGAACTCCTGGCGAATTTGTTCCCCATGCTGGTCGAGCGTTGCCGCTCCCGGCATAACATGCGGGTCCGCGCAGCCGCTGATTTTTATCGGATTACCCGGCATCATTATTCCCCCGGCTTCAATCAACATATTTCTTGCCTGAGTTTGTGGCAATTTAATGGCCTCAGCCACACTTAATAACGGCGCGACGGGTACACCAACTTCATGTATTCTGGCTAACCAAACTTCAGCTGCCTGCGTTTTTAACGTCCGCTCAATATATTGTTTAAGAATAGCCTGGTTTTGTACGCGTAAAATATTGCTGCTAAATCGGGGATCATTAACCAGTTCCGTAAGCTCCAGTGCCTGGCATAACGCAGAAAAAAGCTTGTCATTACCACAACAAATCGTAATCGGCTTATCCTGAGTATTGAAAACATCAAAAGGTGCCATGTAGGGATGGCGATTTCCCAGACGTTGTGGTGACTTCCCTGTCGCGATATATGCCATCAGACCATGCTCCAGAAAACTCAGCGTGGCATCAAACATCGCTATATCGACATGCGCCCCTCTCTGGCTCTTTTCGCGGCCATAAAGTGCACTCACTATTCCGCTGAATAAATAGACACCGCCGCATAGATCCGCAAGAGATGTACCAACGCGCACTGGCGGAGCATCAGGATATCCTGTTTCCATCATTATCCCGCTCATTGCCTGAATGATGGTATCGTAGGCAGGAGCATCTTTTAGCGGACCGGTATGTCCGAAACCTGACGATGAAGCATATATGAGGCGCGGTTGATTTCTTGAAGCGTTTCCCATGAAAACCCCAGTTTTCCATTGTACCTGGGCGAAAATTCTCAGCTAATACATCAGCTTGTTTGAGCATATTTATAAATATACTTTTATCGTGATCATTCTTTAAATCAAGAACCACACTCTCTTTGCCATGATTAATAAAACTGTAATAGAGTGACTGTCCATCCACATAGGGACCAATGTGCGGGTATCATCACCATGACCTGGTGGCTCAACTTTAATTACCCTTGCGCCCATATTACAAAGAAGTTGAGTTCCGAAAGGTCCATTAAGGACATGTGTCATATCGATAACTAATAAGCCTTCAAACGGCCCTTTGCTTTCATTATTTGTCATTTGCTTATGCCTTGAAAAAAGCCGAAGGTGAAAAGACACTTCGGCATTTATGTAAAATCAATAACATGATTAATTATGAAACCAGTCGACTGACATAAATCCACAAGGGAGCCGTGACGACAAAACCCAGTACGCTCACAGCCAATGACGCTGTACCAGTGCGGGTGTAGACATTAAACCGGCTGGCAATAATGATTCCGGAGAATGCGGCGGTAATGCGCCTGCCAGTACCATCATCTGCAAATGTTCGCTGTTCA
>ENA-OQER01000566-OQER01000566.1-human-gut-metagenome-genome-assembly--contig:-NODE-566-length-19739-cov-1.851265_pt1 | contig 19739 bp, 35 predicted proteins | sample MGYA00242797_ERZ504639 | MGnify/ENA primary metagenome ERZ504639 (study PRJEB26092, sample SAMD00036306) | human gut metagenome | host: Homo sapiens | study: EMG produced TPA metagenomics assembly of...
CGGGATCCAAGGAACAGAATCGTCCGAATTGAATATCATTGGTAATTTCTAATGTTCTGTAAATCTGGTGTCTGGCACACCAGATTATATAGAACTTCTACTTACACTTCTATGTTGCACTTATGCAGTTGCACCATCAGCAGCCATATCCTCATACAATCGGTGATCGCATCCCCTTTTGACTGAAATTCACATGCATTAAATGGAATACCACCGGCAGCCTGCGGCCAGATTCCTACGGTATGATCCACATAATACGGTGCCAGACCGGATTTTTCAATTTCTTCTACTGAAAGACCACGCGTAAGCTGATGAACGATTGTTGATACTATTTCCAGATGTGCCAGTTCTTCCGTGCCGATGTCATTTAAAACACCCATAATTTTTCGATTCGGCATGGAAAAACGCTGGGACAGATAACGCAGCGATGCACCAATCTCGCCATCCGGTCCGCCGTACTGACTCATGATGATCTGGGCGATTCTTCCATCCGGGTTTTTGATATTAACCGGATATTGCAGTCTTTTTTCATAATTCCACATATCAGCAGCCGCCTCCTTCCCATGGCCAAGGTGTTTCTACCCATAAAAAACTCTCGCTCGCTTCATCGTCTGCGGTATCAATGGTAAGCGGACCATAATACTTTGCATATTCTTTCAGTGCGGCAACTCGACGGTTTTTGTGTTCCATGAAATAAGAAAGAGCTGCTTCGTCACACGGATGTGTGTCCAGATAAAGGAGCATATCGTTGACTGCAAAACTGCATTCATTGATTTCATTCAGCAAACTCTTTTTGTCCGGCTGTTGTCTTCTTTTGCATTCCATATTTTTGTCTGTCTGCATTTCCATTCGAGGTCGATTATTCATCGGTTGTCTGTTATTTGCATTTCGCATACAGGAATTATTGGTTCTGTAATGATTGCAGCCATTCATCGACATCTGCCTCCTTTTCCGCAAAATGTTTTTTCAAGGCATGGAAATATGGTGCCTACTTTTAAAGCATGACATAAAGAAAACGATTTATCAAATTTCTGCCACGGAACGTATGCCATAGCAATCGGATACTGTTCCAGGCAAGATTCTTTTTCTGATCTCTGACAGCAAGAATTTTGATACTGCAACTGTGTTTCCTCCTATTAAATAATCAGTTCAATATAAGTTTATGAAAAATGATGCAAATAGTTCCTTGCAGTTTTTACCTGTTCCGTTCGGGGTGTTTCAAACGCTGAAAAGCAGTGCAGGATTGGTATATTTGAAAAAACGGAGAGGGTATAATGAAAATACAGGTAGAAATACTTAAAAGAGTGTGATAGTATAGATGAGTTACCGCCTCCAATACTGGTAACAGGAAGGAGGTGAATCATTTGGATTTTCTTACTTCTCTTATTGTCACTGTTGTGGGTGGTGTAATTTGCCATTGCATCATCAAATGGTTGGATAGTGATAAATAGTCGGTAACCAGCCTATGGATTTGTTCTGCCATTAAAAAGAGAATAGAAAACCCCAGAGTTGCGCTCTGGGGTTTTCGTTTGTAGTCGAATCATTTGGACTACCTACTTCTCTTTGCCTAATGGCATTATAGCATATGCATTCTTCATTTTCAATATGCTTTTTGATTATAGGTTATTGCAGTACGGCGGACCAGATAGCGAAATCGGTGCATCGCCACGTTATCTATTGCTGTCACGGCAGCCCCTTAATATCAGATTACTATATGCTAAGTGAAATTTTTTCCTGAATGGTGCTCGATATGGGTTCCTTTTGACTTTAAAATATGTTATGATACATAGTAATCCTAATAGAAAGGCAGGATTTTATATGGCACAGACAAACACAAAAACCGTCAGGAGGAAACGTAAGGTAAGACTTCTGACAAGAAACGGTCAGTATTATGATTACAATCTTCTGGCCTGTGTAGTCCTTCTCACCTGTTTTGGCTTATCATGCTTTACAGTACAAGTGCTTATGATGCCCAGGTTGAGTATGGAAGTGATACATATTTTCTTTTCCGGCAGGCATTGTTCAGCGTTGGTGGATTGGCAGCGATTTTTATTTTTTCCATGATCGATTACCATTTTTACGCCAGATATGCCGGCTATTTTTACCTTTTCAGCAATCTTTTGCTTTTGGTTACCAAATTCATCGGTCACGAGGTAAACGGTGCAAAACGATGGATCAAAATTGGTCCGATCCAGTTTCAGTCAGCAGAACCTGCCAAACTGGCGATCATTCTGTTCCTTTCTGTACTGATCGTGCAGTTCGGCAAAAAGTTAAAAGGCTTTAAGGCACCGGCTGTTCTTTTTGCTTTTGGTGCACTTACGTTCCTTCTGACCTGGAAATTTACCGAAAACTTAAGTACCGCCATCATCATCCTCGGCATTACCTGTGCACTGATTTTTGTTGCACATCCAAAGACTGCACCGTTTGTTCTCACAGCCGGCATTGGTCTTCCTGTCGGTATCGTAGGCGTGCGTGGATATGTTTCTTCGCTTGGTGCAAGTGGAAACTTCCGTTTCAACCGTGTCCTTGCATGGATCGATCCGGAAAAATATTCCGATGGCGGCGGCTATCAGGTACTTCAGGATTATACGCTATCGGCTCCGGCGGTCTGTTCGGCAAGGGTCTTGGCAACAGCACTCAGAAAATCCAGTCTATCCCGGAAGCTCAGAATGATATGATCTTTTCGATCATCTGCGAAGAACTTGGACTCTTTGGTGCTGTTCTTCTGACCATCCTGTTTGTTTTTCTGCTGTACCGACTGATGTTTATCGCACAGAATGCACCGGATCTGCTCGGTTCTCTGATCGTTACCGGTATTTTTGCACATATCGCTTTGCAGGTCATTCTGAATATTGCCGTTGTATTGAACGTGATTCCTACAACCGGTGTTACGCTCCCATTTATCAGTTACGGCGGTACTTCGATTCTCTTCCTGATGACGGAAATGGGAATCGCCCTGAATGTCTCGCGGCAGATCCGGATAAAAGACAACTGATGATTATTTCTGCAAAGGGAGGTTCTTAATTATGATCGATCTTCATGTTCATTCTACCTTTTCAGACGGAACACTGACACCAACGCAGCTGGTAGAACATGCCATGGAAAATCATCTTACGGCTTTCGCTCTGACCGATCACGACACCGTAGATGGTCTCGGTGAGGCATTTCAGGCTACCGAGGACAAACCAATAAAAGTCATTTCCGGCATTGAGTTTTCTACTGAATACAATGGTCAGGATATCCATATCGTTGGACTCGATTTTGACTGGCGCGATACTTCTTTCTGCCAGGAACTGGATCATTTCCGCAATGCCCGTTTTGAACGGAATCGTAAAATGGCTGAAAAGCTTGCCGACTGTGGATTTCCGATCACTATCGAGGCTTTGCAGGAAATGTTTGGTAATGCCGTTCTGACAAGAGCACATTTCGCACGTTTTTTATATGAAAAGGGCTGTATTCCATCTATGAATGATGCTTTTTTTCATTATATTGGAAATGACGGACCTTGTTTTGTCCCACGTGAAAAGGTAACCCCGGCAATGGCCGTGCACCTGATCCATAAACTGGATGGAATTGCCGTCCTTGCACATCCAATGCAGTACCACCTTTCTGATTCTCAGTTAAAGGAACTGATCCGTACCCTGAAGCCAGAAGGCCTCAACGGGATCGAAGCCATGTATTCACGTCACTCGGTTTCTCAGGAAAACCGTGTACGCCGCTCGCCCAGGTTATGGGACTTGCCGTTTCCGGTGGTTCTGATTTTCACGGCAGCAATATACCGGGGATTGATCTGGGTGTAGGACGCGGCAATCTTCGCATACCGGACACGACTTTTGAGAACCTCAGAAAACATCGTGACAGACAATACTAAAAGGAGTTTTTATGATGAAATTCAGAGAACGTTTTATGATGGGAGAAGTCCCATTTGATGATATCTTTTCTTTAACAGACAAATGGAACTTCAGTGATGAAGCATGTACTTTGCGTGAATATCTCGCCTTACTGCCAAAGAAGAAGATGTGTGGATCAGCGACAGTGACGATGCCCTGGAAGAATTAATGGAAAAAGAAAAAAATACCAAGGCAGTTTTCCTGGATCTGGACGGAACGCTCTTTACCGACGAAAAGAACTTTTTCTGCCGGCAACTGTCAGGCGATCGAAGAGGCTCTTGCAGCCGGACACCATATCGTGATCTCCACCGGCCGCCCTCTTGCCAGTGCGATCATGCAGGCAAAAGAACTTGGTTTTACGAAAAAGGGCTGTTTTGTGATTTCTTTTAACGGCGGTGAAATCTACGATATGTACCGCAAAAAGAGTATTTTCAAAAAACCGCTTGCAATGCCGCTCGTTCGCCGCATTTTTGACGAAGCCCTTCAGTGCGGTCTTCACTGCCAGACCTATTCCGACAGTGAGATCGTTACAGAGCACGATACCGAAGAGGTAAAACGCTACTCTTCCATCGTCAAGATTCCATACAAAGTCGTTCCGGATGTGACCGCTTTTCTGAAATCAGAACCGGTCAAAGTGCTGGTTGTAAATTATGAAAACAAGGAGCATCTCCGTGATTATCTTGAAAAGACCGCTGACTTTGCAGACGGCAAGATCAACCGTTTCTTCTCCAGCAATGAATACCTGGAGCACGTCGCTCCCGGTATTGACAAGGCTCTGCCGTTCGTTTTCTCTGTGAATACACCGGAATCCCACTGTGTAATACCATTGCTGCCGGAGATGCTGAAAATGATATTTCCATGATCCGGGCCGCCCATATCGGCTGTGCTATGAAAAATGCCGAAGAAGAAGTGAAGCAGGCTGCCTGACTATATCACAAGAAAATGACAACCAACCATCGACGCGTTGCCGAGATCATCCATAAATTTGTATTAAAATAAGATATCCGGATAAATACCTCTGCAATCCGCCGCTTAAAAAGGAGATATGCCTTTCACTGCACATCTCCCATTTTTATACGAGTTTTTCCAGTTCTGTAAGATATTGTTCAAACACCTTCAATGCCTCTTCTACCGGTTCTTTCTTTTCCATATCAACACCACAGAGTTTCAGCAGGTCGATCGGATCCATAGAACAGCCACCGCTTAAAAAGGCTTTATATTTCTCAACAATCCCTTCTTCCTTTGCAAGGATCTTGCTGCTGATTGCAATGGCCGCTGAAAATCCGGTCGCATATTGATAAACATAAAACGGTGTGTAAAAATGTGGAATCCTTGCCCACTCATAGCGGATCAGATCATCCGAAACCATTGCTTCTCCATAGTATTTCTGATTTAATGCATAGTAAGCATCGCACAGCACATCCGCTGTCAGTGTTTCGCCCTGTTCCACTTTCTGATGCATTTCCTGCTCAAAATGTGCAAACATGGTCTGACGATACAGAGTTGTGCGAAACTGCTCCAGGAAATAATTGATCAGATATGCCTTTTCTTTTTTATCTTCGGTCTTTTCCATCAGATCATGGATCAGCAGTGCCTCGTTACAGGTAGATGCCACTTCTGCAACAAATATGCGATATCCGGCATTCAGATAATTCTGGGCATGATCGGAATACCAGGAATGCAGAGCGTGCCCCATTTCATGGGCCAGCGTAATACATGGTTTAAATTTCCCTGATAGTTCAGAAGGACATACGGATGCGTTCCATAAGCTCCCCAGGAATAGGCTCCTGAACGCTTTCCCTCATTTTCATAAATATCGATCCAACGCTCATGAAATCCTTTCTCAAGCAGGCCTGTGTATTCGCTTCCAAGAACGGAAAGTGCATTCAGCACCATATGTTTTGCCTCTTCGAAAGAATATTTTTTCTCGGTCTTTTCAATCATCGGAACATAGACATCATACATATGAAGCTGTTCTACGCCCAGCAGCCTTTTTCTCAGTTCCAGATAACGCTGCATCGGCTGCTGATGTTCTTCTACAGTGCGAATCAAATTAGTATAAACACTGATTGGAATATTTCCGCCATCCAGTGCTGCTTCCAGAGAAGAACTGTATTTGCGTTCTTTTGCAAAAAAGCTGCCTGACGCACATTTGCATCAAAACGGCCGCAATCGTATTGCAAACCCTTTGTAGCCGCTATACAGGTTTGTAAACGCTTCTTTTCGGATCTCTCTGTTTTTATTTTCCAGATAATGTACATAGCGTTCCTGCGTCAGCGGCTGCTCATTTCCATTTTCATCTTTTACCGGCTGAAAGGTAATATCTGCATTATTAAACATACCGTAAATATTAGAAGGGGCACGGCCAAGTTCACTTACCCTTGCCAGAAGTTCTTCTTTCTCTTCACTGAGACTGTGCTCTTTTGTTCGCAGGATTTCTTCCAAAAATCGTCGATATTCCGAGAAAGGCTCATCCGCCAGATACTCCGTTAATTTTTCATCCGGAATCTTCAAAATTTCCGGCTCCAGAAAGGCGGACACTTCATTGACCTGATTCATCAGCACCTGTACCTGCCCGGAACATTTCTGCTTTCGCCATTTGCCATATCCTGATGCAGAAGCTGATTTGCATATACATATGCTTTTTCGAATCTCTGATTCAGTTCACTGTAAAAATTCAGTGCCTTTTTCAGATTTTCTGCACCTTCACAAGCGTCCTTTGCAGGAATACAGCTCCTGTGCCAGTTTTTCGGATTTTTTCAAGATCTTCACTCCATGCTGCCTGATCCTGATATAAATCTTCCAGTGCCCAGGTAAATTCTTTTGAAATTTCTTCTCGTTTTTTTACATGTTCCATTTTACGCCTCCTGCAGTTTTGCGACCACTACTTTACTGTTCTGCCGTTCATTCAGCACTGCCGTCTTCAGTATCGTAAGATTATTCTGTCTGCGGCACATTTCTTCAAGTAGTGTTCCCTGACGATTATACAGCACAAGAACAGCTCCTCTCTTTAAAAGCGTTTCTGCTTTTTTAAAAAATGTCCTATAGAATGCTTCATCTGCGGAAGCCGGCATATCTGTAATCAGTTCATCAAACAGATAGTCATGTTCAAAGGTAAAGAAGTCTCTGGCAATATAATGGATCGGCATTCTCGTCACCGCAGTATTGTCTCTTGCTTTCTGAATCCCTTCCGCATAGATATCAACACCATACAACGGATCGGCAGAACGAAAATACTTGCGTTCGATCAGCATGGTTCCGACACCGCAGAACGGATCGAGTACCTGTGCATTTTCTTTCAGATAGTCTCCGGCGATCTGCATGATCAGTGCTGCATTCACCGGGGCAATGGAAGCGGCAATGCTCTCTTTTCGATAAACAAAACGTTCATCTTCCATCGTATACAGCCTCAGAAACGGCAGATAACCACCTTTTTTGCTCTCGACAATGCGGATTTCAATTTCATAATCCGAAATGGAATTGATCAGCATCCGTTCGCTTTTTTCTTCCAGCAAAGATGCCGTTTTTTCACAAATTCGCTTTTTTTGCGTTCATCCAGAGAACCTTTGTACTCGATGCGAAACAGAAACGCTCCTTTTTCCTCATGCAGACTTTGAAGCAGTTCCATGATCTCGGTGTTCCATACCGTCTGTGCCGCCGCCTCCGCCGTATACTCCCGTTCCACTTTCCGTGAAGCGGAAATAGGAGTTCCTGCCAGGTTCGTATTTTCGCGATTTCCTGCAGATCCGCCCCCTGAATGCGAACGCCTCCGGCAAGCATGGAGACTTCACCGGTCTGGATTTGTCTGGCTGTGATCTGGCGGTTATTCCGATTGCACAAAAGGATCACATCTTCCGTCTTTCCCCCACAGAATGTATGATGTTTTGGCTTTTCATATTTCAAGATCATGCGGGAAAGAACGGCTGCTTCTTTCTGGAGATGTTTTTTCCCCTCGTCTGCCGCATAGAGCAGTTCTTCCTGCAATGTTTTCTGTCTTTTCTTTAATTTGGGAAGCATCTGTGAAAAATTCAGTTTTTCCATCGCTTTTAAATAAGACTCTCGGACAAAGAGCTGTTTTTCTTTCTCATAGGCTTCGTAGAGCCACGGAAGAACATCTTCGGATTCCAATTCTCCGAGGATCAGTGCTGCATTTTTCCGTATCTTGGCGTCTTTATCCTTTAATAGAGCTGCCAGTTTTCGAAAATCGCCTGCCAGCATATAAGCAAATGCACTTTTTTCTTTCTTATCTGCTATCAGCTGCTTTAAACAGATCAGATTTGCCCGGACATCTTCTCCCCTGCAAATACTTTCATATATATCTTTAACCATACCTTTCCTTTCTATACCTGTCTTCTCTTCCTGTTCTTATAATGGCTGCATATTTCTACTGTTCAGATTTTTGGATTAATTTCCATTTTCTTCAATATACCTTGCCACATCTTCTTTAAATGCATTCCATGCATCTTCATGCTCCACAAAATACTTTGGACAGTCTTTTCCGGTAACATCATAATGGCGGATCACATTGTCCATCGTCAGATTAACTTTCCGCACAGAAATGCAACCAGCTCCACAAGAGACTGATACGTCACCTCCTGGAACGCTCCTGACTCATCCGGATGACAACATTCAATGGACACTGTATCGTTGTTGCGGTTGTTAGATGCATAGGCGATCTCACTTGTCGGAATGCATTGAATGATCTCTCCGTCCAGTCCAATGATAAAATTGCTGCTGACTGATTTTCTCCGGTGTCCTTGAGGCTTTCAAAATAATCCCGATTATTCTGTGCGGTACTTCCTGGATTAGCCGTATAATGAACCACCACACCACGCACTCCATCGGTTGCAATTCCTGGTCTGGAGTATTCGTTGACAGTCAGAAGCTGCACATCAAGCTCCGGCTGTGGAACCTGTTTTACAGGATCTCCGATATCATACTGCTTCCATGCATCCATCCCTGCCTTCTGGTATGTCATTTTTTTCGACCGGTGTTCCTGTGAAAGAAAAAGACAAAAACGTACCAGAACAACTGCTGTCAAAATCGCCGATACGGTGATTTCTTTTTTGAATTTGCCTTTTCCTCTCTTCCATTTTTCTTCGGCTTCTGTCGTTCTCCCACATATCTGCCTCCAATGTAAAATGCGATAATTGCAGTCTGCTTTCACTCCCGCCGGCGTGCAAAAAAAGAAAGGCGGATTCCTTTTTCGGGAAATCCGCCTGTTCCGCTTTTATTCATCAACGCTGTAGTTTGGTGCCTCTTTTGTGATATGAATATCATGCGGATGAGATTCTTTCAGAGATGCTGCAGAAATCTTGATAAATCTTCCGTTCTCTTTCAGATATTCAATATCTTTTGCTCCGCAGTAACCCATACCGGAACGAAGACCGCCCATCAGCTGGAATACGGTATCTTCTACGCTTCCCTTATAAGCTACACGTTCCTTCAAACACCTTCCGGTACCGCTTCTTCGCATCAGAACTGGAAGTAACGGTCTTGCTTCGTTTTCCATTGCTGCGATAGATCCCATACCACGGTATACTTTATATTTTCTTCCCTGGTACAGTTCAAATGTTCCCGGCTCTCATCACATCCAGCAAACATGCTTCCCATCATACAAACATTCGCACCGGCTGCGATCGCTTTTGTCATATCTCCGGAGTACTTAATACCGCCATCTGCGATAATCGGGATACCATACTCTTTTGCAACACTGTAGCAGTCCATAACAGCTGTGATCTGCGGTACACCGATACCTGCAACCACACGTGTTGTACAGATAGAACCAGGTCCGATACCAACTTTGACTGCATCTGCTCCGGCTTCAATCAATGCCTTTGTAGCTTCTGCTGTTGCCACGTTACCTGCGATAACCTGCAAATCCGGGAATTTCTCTTTGATCATGCGAACACAGTTCAGAACGTTTGCAGAATGTCCGTGTGCAGAATCCAGAACAACGATATCGACATGTGCATTTACCAGCTCCTGTGCACGATCCAGAACGTTTGCTGTGATACCAAGTGCAGCACCGCACAGCAGACGGCCTTTGGAGTCTTTGGAAGAGAGCGGATACTTGATCTGTTTTTCAATATCCTTGATCGTGATCAGTCCTTTGAGATTAAAGTTATCATCCACGATCGGCAGTTTCTCTTTTTCTTGCTTTTGCAAGGATCTTTTTTGCCTCTTCCAGTGTGATACCTTCTTTTGCAGTGATGAGGTTTTCAGAAGTCATGGATTCTTTGATCTTTTTGCTGAAATCCTCTTCAAACTTCAGATCACGGTTTTGTGATGATACCTACCAGTTTTCCGTTTTCTGTAATCGGCACACCGGAAATACGGAACTTTGCCATCAGATTGTTTGCTTCTTCCAGTGTATTGTCAGGGGATAAATAAAACGGATCCGTGATAACACCATTTTCAGAACGTTTTACCTTATCAACTTCCTCTGCCTGCTCCTGAATGGACATATTTTTATGTATAATACCAATGCCGCCCTGTCGTGACATCGCAATCGCCATTCTGTGTTCCGTAACTGTGTCCATTCCTGCACTCATCATCGGGATATTCAGTCTGATAGACTTTGTCAGATAAGTAGACAGATCCACCTGATTCGGAATCACTTCCGAATAGGCCGGCACAAGGAGTACATCATCAAAAGTAATACCTTCGCCTATAATCGTACCCATTTTATTATCCTCACTTTCTTTCCTGAATTTCTAACATCTGTTGTTAGTTGTCAAGTTTATCAAATTTGTCGAAACCTGTCAACCCTGTTTTCAGGCAAATTGTACTTTTCCCGGAGAACGTCTTTGCATATCTAGGAGCATTCCCTGATCTGGTTCAAAAATCAGCAGATCCTTCTGCTCCGCTCTCGGTATCAGCATGCCATACCGCATGCCTCTTCGCCCGGCGGAACAGTCTCTGATCTTGATGTTCTTATCTTTTCGATATTCTCGCGTTTTGCATCCAGCGGAAACAGAGCTTCCATATCCGCCACTTTGTAAGTACCGATGTGTTCCCGTCTCTTTTTCAGGTAAATGCAGTCAATATCCAGCTCTCCATTCAGATACAGGTATTCATACTCCAGAATGGAACCGAAAATGGATCTTGAGACTCTTTTTTCTGTGTACCAATCCTTCATACATTTTCTTCCTGCTTTCTTCTGATTTCATACTATTATATGCCCTGTTTTTTATTATACACGAAATTCTCATCTTGTAAAAGGAATTTTAAAAAAAAGCAGTTACAGATTTGTTCTCTGTAACCGCTTTTTCTTAGCTCGGTTCTTTTATTACATCATTCCGCCCATTCCCGGGGCTCCGCCTGCCGGCATTGCAGGTGTTTCTTCTTTGATGTTCGCAACACAGGATTCGGTTGTCAGGAAAGTGGATGCAACACTGGTTGCATTCTGCAGTGCACTTCTTGTCACTTTTGCAGGATCCAGGATTCCTTCTTCTACCATGTTTACATATTTCTCATTGTATGCATCAAATCCGACACCTACCTCAGATTCTCTTACTTTGTTGATGATAACAGCTCCTTCCAGTCCTGCATTTGCAGCGATCTGATGCAGTGGAGCTTCCAGTGCTTTGAGGATCACGGATGCACCGGTCTTCTCATCTCCTTCCAGAGTATCTACCAGTTTTGCAACTTCCTTGGATGCATGGATGTATGCAGATCCGCCTCCTGCTACAATGCCTTCTTCTACGGCTGCTCTTGTTGCATTCAGAGCATCTTCCATGCGCAGTTTTGCTTCTTTCATCTCTGTTTCGGTAGCTGCACCGACACGGATCACTGCTACGCCGCCTGCCAGTTTCGCAAGTCTCTCCTGCAGTTTTTCTTTATCAAATTCAGAAGTTGTAACTTCGATCGTAGCTTTGATCTGTGCGATTCTGTTTTCAATTTCTTTCTTATCGCCCATTCCGTCAACGATAACGGTATTCTCTTTTTTCACTTTGACAGATTTTGCACGTCCAAGCTGGCTGATCTGTGTATCTTTCAGTTCCAGTCCCAGTTCTTCGGAAATGACTTCACCGCCGGTCAGGATTGCAATATCTTTGAGCATTTCTTTTCTTCTGTCACCATAACCCGGAGCTTTTACACCGACTACTTGGAAAGTACCACGCAGTTTGTTCAGAATCAGAGTCGTCAGAGCTTCTCCTTCGATATCCTCTGCGATGATCAGCAGTTTCTTACCGGACTGTACAATCTGCTCCAGCAACGGCAGAATCTCCTGGATATTGGAAATCTTTTTGTCTGTGATCAGGATGTACGGATCATCCAAGACAGCTTCCATTTTTTCCATATCGGTTGCCATGTATGCGGAAATATAGCCGCGGTCAAACTGCATACCTTCTACCAGATCCAGTTCTGTTTTCATGGTCTTGGACTCTTCAATCGTGATAACACCATCATTGGAAACTTTTTCCATGGCATCTGCTACCATATTTCCGACTTCATCATCACCTGCGGAAATAGCTGCTACTCTTGCCATCTGATGTTTGCCGTTTACTTTGCTGCTCATAGCTGCGATAGCATCCACAGCTGCCTGTGTTGCTTTTTTCATACCTTTACGCAGGATGATCGGGTTTGCACCTGCTGCCAGATTTTTCATACCTGCCTGGATCATTGCCTGAGCCAGAACGGTAGCAGTCGTGGTACCATCACCTGCTACATCATTGGTCTTGGTAGCAACTTCTTTTACCAGCTGTGCACCCATGTTCTCGAATGCATCTTCCAGCTCGATCTCCTTTGCAATGGTAACACCGTCGTTTGTAATCAGCGGAGCACCATACTGTTTATCCAGAACAACGTTTCTTCCTTTCGGTCCAAGTGTTACTTTTACTGTATTTGCCAGTTTATCAACACCTGCTGCCAGTGCTGTTCTTGCTTCTGAACCGTATTTAATTTCCTTTGCCATATCAATCAACCTCCAGTTAATTCTTGATTTAATCTATCCTGTTATTCAACAACTGCCAGAATATCATTCTGTTTTACGATGATATATTCTTCGTCTTCCAGTTTTACTTCATTTCCTGCATATTTTGAATAGATAACTTTATCTCCGACTTTCACCTGCATGGTTACTTCTTTGCCGTCTACCATTCCGCCAGATCCGACTGCAACAACTTCTGCTTCCTGTGGTTTTCCTGAGATTTGCTTGCCAGAATAATACCGGACTTTGTTGTCTCTTCTGCTTCAAACTGTTTTAATACAACTCTGTCACCTAATGGTACTAACTTCATTTTATATTCCTCCTTAAATTATAATCGCCTTATTTATCATGTTATTAGCACTCACTTTTATCGAGTGCTAACTTTAGTACATATAATAGTGAACTTCCTCAAAATGTGCAAGCGGAATTATTTTCGTTATATTTATTTATATTCTCTTTAATTCTTTTTATTCCTCGTATTTTCTCATGTTTTCTCATTTTTTGTATTTTATACTTTTTTATAGATGATGTGGGTGTCAAAAGTAATTGTACAATTCTCTTCTGACTTTATCATTATACTTAGAAAAAGAACCACTGCAAAAACTGAAAATCCCGTTTTTCTGCAATGGTTCTTTTCCTGTTTAAATCGTATAAAACAATTTTACGTGCTTATCCCTGGGCGTTCTCTTTTCGTTTCTTTTTAATATCATCCAGTTCCTGAAATACCACATCATTCAGGACTTGATGTACGTTCCTTTCATTCCGGAGGAACGGGACTCAATCACACCTGCACTTTCAAATTTCCGAAGTGCATTTACAATAACCGAACGTGTGATTCCGACACGGTCTGCGATCTTGCTGGCTACCAAAATGCCTTCTGTTCCGTCCAGTTCATCGAAAATATGGATGATCGCCTCAAGTTCTGAGAAAGAAAGTGTACTGATAGCTGATTTTACGATTTGAACTTTACGATTCTCCTCCGCATTCTCTTCATGCACAGAACGCATCATTTCCAGACCGACCACGGTCGTACCATACTCGCTGAGGATGATATCATCAATATCATATCCTTCTCCGCATTTGTACATAAATACCGTACCGAGACGCTCTCCTGCAATATCGATCGGATTGATAATTGCCTGATATTTTTTTACATCTCCGCTTTCAAATCCCAGTGTCTCCAGATTGACATTTTCTTTTGTAGATAAAACACCCAGAAAACGTTCATTCAGAAGTTCATCAATGTGGCCCCCAACTTCATCATCGATCAGTTCTTTGATTTCTTCTACGTTTGGTGTGATTGCTGATTCCAAGTACTTTTCCTTTTTTGCTGATCACAAGCACATTGGACTCCAGAATTTCTGACAGTACTTCACAGATATCATTGAATACGACTTTACTGCTGTTGTTGTTGTGTAAAAGTTTGTTGATTTTTCGAGTCTTGTCTAATAACTGTACACTCATCGCTCTTCTCCCTTTCTGCCTTTTTTGTCTTTTGCACGATTTCCCCTGCTATTCTTGGCATATTTTTAATTTATCATAATTCTTTTGAATTTTCAATATATTTAACGCAAAAAAGCTGCAAACAGCAGCTTTTTTGCTTTTCTGACGTGAAATTTCGCACAATTATTCTTTTTGAAATTTATTTTCAATATAACCGCATGCTTCATTGATGCAAAGAAGCTTATTTCCCTTCTCAACCATAATGCCTCCGCATTTCGGACATTTTTCTTTGGAAGGTTTCTGCCAGGACATGAAATCACAGTCCGGATTATTTTCACATCCATAATACTTCTGCCCTTTTTGGTCTTTCGAAGCACAATGTCCTTGCCGCATTTCGGGCATGCCACACCGATCTTTTCCAGATAGGGTTTGGTATTTCGGCACTCCGGGAATCCCGGGCAGGCAAGGAATCTGCCATGCGGACCATATTTAATGACCATGTTGCGGCCGCACTCTTCACAGACAATGTCGGTCACTTCGTCTTCAATCTTGACTTTTGCAAGTTCTTTCTCTGCATTTAAAACTGCTTCGTCCAGATCCGGATAGAAATTGCTGACAACCGTTTTCCAGTTGACCACGCCTTCCTCCACTTTATCCAGCAGAGATTCCATGTTTGCTGTAAAATTGACATCCACAATACTCGGGAATGCCTGTACCATGATATTGTTTACGACTTCTCCAAGTTCTGTCATATACAGGTTTTTATTTTCTTTTGCCACATAGCGGCGGTTTGATGATCGTGGTGATCGTCGGTGCATAAGTACTTGGACGTCCGATTCCAAGCTCTTCCAGCGTTTTGACAAGAGCGGCCTCTGTATAATGTGCCGGCGGCTGTGTAAAATGCTGCTTTTCCTCAAAACTCTTAAAGTTCAGCTGTGTCTCTGAGGAAATTTCTTTCACGAGAAGATTTCCCTCGCCCTTTTCTTCTTCGTCCTGCACATAAACTGCCATAAAACCGTCAAATTTTTTTCTTGGAGGCGGATACATGGAAACGGTATCCGGCTGCATCGATTTTAACGGAAGTCGTAGTATACTGTGCATTTGCCATACGGCTTGCGGCAAATCGTTTCCAGATCAGCTGATACAGACGGAACTGATCTCTTGTGAGCGATTCTTTTAAAGCAAACGGTGTCCTCGTGATATCCGTCGGACGGATTGCCTCATGAGCATCCTGGATCTTTTTACCGCTCTTTTTCTCCTGCACAGCTGCAGAAACGTATTCTTTTCCGTAGTTTTCTTCGACATAAGCTCTCGCTGATGCATCGGCTTCATCGGAAATACGCGTGGAATCCGTACGCAGATAGGTAATGATACCAACGGTCCCGCTGCCCTTTACATCCACTCCTTCATATAACTGCTGTGCAACACGCATGGTTTTCTGTGTGGAGAAATTCAGCACCTTGGAAGCTTCCTGCTGAAGCGTACTGGTTGTAAACGGAACCGGAGCTTTTTTGGTACGTTCTCCTTTTTTCACTTCCGCCACCTGGTACTTTGCACCTTCCAGCTTTTTCGTGATCGTATCCAGCTCTTCTTTTGAATGAATCGTTATCTTTTCTTTTTCCGTACCGTAAAATCTGGCAGTCAGCGGTTTTCGCTCTCCCGGAATCGTAAATCGGCATCCAGGTCCAGTATTCTTCCGGTATAAAGGCTGCGATTTCTTCCTCGCGGTCTGCAATGATCCGTAGAGTGACAGACTGTACACGGCCTGCACTTAAGCCTCGTTTGACTTTCGCCCACAGAAGCGGACTGATCCGGTATCCAACCATACGGTCCAGCATACGTCTTGCCTGCTGTGCATCCACCAGATCCATATCGATCGCACGCGGATGTTTCAGAGATTCTTTTACAGCTGTTTTCGTAATTTCATTGAAGGTAATCCTGTGGATATCTTTTTCTTCCAGTTTCAGTGCCTTTGATAAATGCCAGGAGATTGCTTCTCCTTCGCGGTCAGGGTCCGTTGCAAGATATACTTTATCTGACTTTTTTACAGACTTGCGAAGTGCTGCCAGAATATCTCCCTTTCCGCGTATGGTAATATATTTCGGTTCATAATTATTTTCAACATCAAACCCCAGCTGACTTTTTGGCATATCACGTACATGTCCGTTTGATGCTGCGACATCATAGTTAGAGCCAAGAAATTTTTTGATGGTTTTTACTTTGGTAGGTGACTCAACAATAATCAGATATTTTGCCATATGTTTACCCCTTTTTCAACTGTTTACGCCCAAAATCGGTGCAACGGCTTTCACAGTGCTTATTGTTTTTCCTCAGACCTTCGAATAATGATTTTTTACATCCTCCGCAACAAGCCCGCACAGCATCAGGCGAACCAGTATTGCACTTACTTTCTGCGGGGTGAGGTTTGTCTCATCTGCTATGCTCTGAAGATTTTTCGCCTGAAATTCCAGAACACTATACACCAAATTTTCTTCGCTTTCAAGTGCAATGTATGTTTTTTTTGTGTTTGTATGATTTTTTTTCTTAATTTTAAGACGTTCCAGGATCTGATCTGTGGAGAGAAAATGCCGGCTCCCTGGTCGATCAGGCGGTTGCATCCGGCACTGAGTGCATCTCCGGCTCTGCCCGGCAACACCATAACATCTCTGCCTGTTCCAGTGCCTGATCTGCTGTGATGAGTGATCCGCTTTTTTCTCTTGCCTCTATCACGATCACCAAATCCGAAAGGCCACTAATAATGCGATTTCGCATTGGGAAATGAAAAGGAAGCGGACTGCTTCCCGGCGGATATTCCGATAAGACTCCTCCATTTTTCAGTAAATTCTGATACAGATCCCGGTTTTGCATCGGGTAACAGATATCCGGTCCGCATCCAAGTACCGCATAGCTCTTTCCGCCTCCTTTTATGGCAGCTCTCTGGGCAGTGCCATCGATTCCTCTTGCCATGCCGCTTACAAGTGAAATATCATATCCTGCCAGCTCTTCTGCGATCTTTACCGCAAAATGTCTGCCATAGGCACTGCACAGTCTGGCACCGACGATCGCCACGGTCTTCTCATTTTCCTTTGGAAGCTCACCTCTTATAAAAAGTCCGAACGGATAATCATAAATTTCTTTTAATTTCTGCGGATAGGATGTATCTTCACAGCTGATAAAACGTATGCCTTTTTTCTGCATTCCATTCCATGCCTTTTTCGCATCCCAGGCAGCTTTTTCACGAAAAAAGGCTTTCTTATGTTCTTCATTTTTCCAAAAAAACTTCACCGATTTCTCTTTCATCGGCCTGCCATATTTCTTCCGGCGTACCGAAAAAATCCAGCAGCATCTGTTTTTCTTTTCTTCCAAAGCTTAAGATACTGCAAAGCCAGAACCATTTTTCTCTCCGTTTTTCATCCTCTGTTTTTTCTTCTTTTTCCTGCATCCCTTCTGTCTCACCTCCAGATCTGCCGCTGTTCAAAAATGCGGTAACCGATCGCCTCATACAGATGTTCTTCGGCAATCTGTTCTTTCTGCTCCATATCCGCAATAGTACGGGCTACCTTCAAAATCTTATGACACGCTCTTGCCGTAAGATCCATTTCCTCATAAGCATCCCGTAAAACTTCTTTTCTTTTTCTCCGGTCCTACAATATTTTTTAATACCCGCCGCATCCAGATCGGCATTATAGCTGATAACCGGTATCTCGATAACGCTCCTCTGGATCTGCCCCGCCAGCTCAACTCTTTTTCGTATCGTCTTGGAATCTTCACTCTTCTTTTCACAGATCAGTGCATCGTAATCTACTCTTACGGCCTCCACACTGATATCCATGCGGTCAAGGATCGGGCGGCTGATCCGGCTCTGATAACGGCGTATCTCCGCCTCACTGCAGATACATTCTCAAGATTGGGAAAATTCCCACACTTGCAGAAATTGGTGGCTGCAACGATCATACAGTCTGCCGGAAACACATAGCTCCCATACACTCTTGAAATATGGACTCTTCGCTCCTCCATAGGCTGCCGCAGGATTTCGATCGTTTCTCTTTTAAACTCTGCCAGTTCATCCAAAAACAGGACACCTTTATGTGCAAGACTGATCTCTCCCGGCCGCGGAATCCTGCCTCCGCCTGCCAGGCAGAAGGCGATATGGTATGGTGCGGTGCACGGAATGGACGGTTTCTGATCAGCGGCTGTTGACTGGACAGTAAACCTGCCACACTGTAAATGGAAGATACTTCCAGACTCTCTTCCATTGTCAGGGACGGCAGAATACCCGGCATGCATTTTGCAAGCAGCGATTTCCCGGCTCCGGGCGGTCCCATCATCAGAAAATGATGTCTTCCGCCGGCCGCAATCTCTGCGGCTCTCCTCACTGCACTCTGACCGTGAATATCTGCAAAATCAGGCATTTCTGTTTCTTCTATATTATATACATCTTTTTTGATTTTCCCGGGGATTGTGCCTTTCTGAAGATAGTGCAATACTTCTTTTAAGGTACTTACTCCGACAATGTGGATATCCGATACCATTTCTCCTTCTGTGCGGTTTCTATCCGGCAGGATACAGGTATGACATCCGTTTTTTTTTGCCAGCTGAACAATGGGCAACGCCCCTTTGATCCCTTTGACTGCTCCATTTAATCCCAGCTCACCTGCACCAGGACACCTTTAAAGTCTCCATGGGCAAAAGCTGGTACGCTGCAAGAATGGCAAGTGCTACCGGAAGGTCATAGCTGCTGCCGTCTTTATGTATGTCTGCCGGAGAGAGATTGACTGTGATTCTTTTCGGACGAAGCTGGATTCCGCTGTTGCGAAATGCTGTCATAACCGATCCTGTGCTTCTTTTACTTTCGCTGACAGATCTCCCACCATGGAAAATCCCGGAAGCCCTTCACTGACATCTGCTTCTACAAAAATCGGCAGACCCTGGATTCGCAGATGGCTGCGGATAAGACTCTGCTGAACATATTCTTTTCTCCTTTGATTCGTTGTGATAATGTGCCGAAATGGCGGAAATAATGATAGATTGTTTCCAGTTTATCATATTTTCTTTTAAAATGCAACACTTTCTTTCCAAACGTTACAGATTATTGTTTTCGTTTTCTTCCATATAAATAACAGAAAGGTTCGAAAGCATTTTGTTTTCAGACAGACTGCGCCTGAAAATCTTCTCCGTCCAGAAAGAAAAATGATACACTTCCTCATAGGTCTTTCCATCGAGCACTTCGGAAAGATCCAGATTCGAAAGCTTCTGCCGAATGCCTGTTCCGATGCATTTCAGATAACTTTCTTTTGCCGTCCAGATTTTGCTGAAGTATCTGATCTGCACGGCAGGATCTTCGATTGCGAGTAACATCTTTTTTTTCATTTTCATGGCATACCGCACGGATCAGACGTTCCGTCGGATGGATCAGACGTTCTATGTCCACGCCAAGCGGTGTTTCTGCGATCCCGCATAAAATGCCGGCA
>ENA-OQER01000567-OQER01000567.1-human-gut-metagenome-genome-assembly--contig:-NODE-567-length-19727-cov-1.786020_pt1 | contig 19727 bp, 28 predicted proteins | sample MGYA00242797_ERZ504639 | MGnify/ENA primary metagenome ERZ504639 (study PRJEB26092, sample SAMD00036306) | human gut metagenome | host: Homo sapiens | study: EMG produced TPA metagenomics assembly of...
ATGAAGGGACATATCTGGCAGTATCTTATGCTGCAGCTAAGCTTTGCACCGCTGCTGATCGTGTCGCTTCTATTCATGGGGATTCCGCTTCTGTGGGTACTTCCGTATATGGAAGCGTCTGAAACGGCTTTTTACAGAGATATTCTGGGAGAGTTTGATGAGCCGGAGAAGAAGGAAGAGTCTTTTTACAAAAATACGGCATCAGACGATTATAATGCAGAAGCATAGTTATTAAGCAGATTTATTTACGGGCACAAAAGGAGATTTTTATTTATGGATATTATTCAGGTGATAACCAAAGAACTTAATGTGGAAAAATGGCAGGTAGAAGCTGCAGTCAAATTGATTGACGAAGGCTGTACTATCCCGTTCATTTCCCGATACCGTAAAGAAGCAACTGGTTCTTTAAATGATGAACAGCTTCGTACTCTTCATGAAAGACTGACCTATCTTCGTAATCTGGAAGAAAAAAAGAATCAGGTACTTGGAAGTATTGAAGAGCAGGGAAAACTGACGGCAGAGTTGAAGAAACAGATCCTTGATGCACAGACACTGGTCGTAGTAGAGGATCTTTATCGTCCATTCCGACCGAAACGTCGTACCCGTGCGATCATTGCGAAGGAAAAAGGACTGGAACCACTGGCAAATATCATTATGCTTCAAATGACAGACAAGCCGATTGAAGAAGAAGCACAGGATTTTGTATCAGAAGAAAAAGGTGTGGAAACAGTAGCAGATGCGATCAATGGAGCCAAAGATATTATTGCGGAGCACATTTCTGATGAGGCAGATTACCGTATTTATCTTCGTAAACTGACTATGGACAAGTTCTGTCGCTTCTGCGGCGAAGAAACCGGAAGAAGCTTCTGTTTATGAAATGTATTATGAATTTGAAGAGCCAATCAAAAAGCTTGCGGGACATCGCGTGCTTGCCCTGAATCGTGGTGAGAAAGAGAAAATCCTTACGGTTAAAGTCAATGCGCCGGAAGAGGAAGCAATGGGATGCTTCAGAAGCAGGTCATTACAAAAGAAAATCCAATTACAAAACCGATTCTTCGCGAAGTAGTGGAAGACAGTTACAAACGTCTGATCGCACCTGCGATTGAGCGTGAGATCCGAAGTGATCTGACAGAAAAGGCCGAAGACGGGGCAATCCATGTATTGGAAAGAATCTGGAGCAGCTTCTGATGCAGCCTCCAATCGTTGGTAAAGTAGTTCTTGGATGGGACCCGGCTTTCCGTACAGGCTGTAAACTGGCTGTTGTAGATGAGACAGGAAAGGTCCTTGATACAACTGTTATTTATCCGACAGCGCCGACAAATGATGCAAAGATCCGCGCTGCAAAAGAAACACTTAAGAAGCTGATCAAAAAGTATAATGTTTCTCTGATCTCTCTGGGCAATGGAACAGCATCCAGAGAATCTGAGCAGATCATTGTAGAACTTCTGAAAGAAATTCCAGAGAAGGTACAGTATGTGATCACAAATGAGGCAGGAGCTTCTGTATATTCCGCAAGTAAACTGGCAACTGAGGAATTCCCGAATTTTGATGTCGGACAGAGAAGTGCGGCTTCTATCGCAAGACGTCTGCAGGATCCGCTGGCAGAGCTGGTCAAGATCACTCCACAGTCTATCGGTGTAGGACAGTATCAGCATGATATGAATCAGAAGAAGCTCGGAGAGGCTCTGAGTGGAGTCGTAGAGGATTGTGTAAATAAAGTTGGGGTGGATCTGAATACAGCATCTGCATCCCTTCTGGAATATATTTCAGGTATCAGTAAAGTGATTGCGAAGAACATCGTGGCTTATCGTCGAAGAGAACGGAAGATTTGAAAGTCGTCGTGAGCTTCTCAAAGTTGCAAAACTCGGACCGAAAGCATTTGAACAGTGTGCAGGTTTTGCACGTATCACAGGCGGAAAGAATCCACTGGATGCGAACAAGTGTTCATCCGGAAGCTATGAGCTGCGCAGAAGGTTCTGGAAAAACTGGGATACAAACCAGAAGATATCACAGCCGGCAAACTGAGTGGTATTTCCAGACAGATTAAGAATTACAAAAACTGGCAGAAGAGCTTGGAGTTGGTGAACCGACACTTCGTGATATTGTCAAAGAACTGGAAAAACCGGCACGAGATCCTCGTGATGAGATGCCGAAGCCGGTACTGAGAACAGATGTACTTGATATGAAGGACCTGAAAGAAGGCATGATCCTTAAAGGAACCGTACGTAATGTAATTGACTTTGGGGCATTTGTCGATATCGGTGTACATCAGGATGGACTTGTGCATATCTCTGAGATGACCGAGAGATATATCAAACATCCACTGGAGGCAGTGTCTGTTGGGGATGTTGTAGATGTACGAGTGATTGGAGTGGATTTGAAGAAGAAGCGAATCAGCTTGTCCATGAAGGGGATCAAATAAAGCAGGGAAAAAATATATGACGGGCTTGCAGATAGGATGAATGATGCGTAAGAGAAGGATGTGTGTGCAGGATGAATGTGCATGAATCCCTGAAACGGCTTCATCGCCCGGAAATACTAAGAATATACCCTGTCCGTTAAAAACATGAATCAAAAGTGCATAACTCGCCTGACGGCTCAGACAATGCACTTTATGCTTCATAACACAGACTGGTATATTCAAGTATTTCTACGGACGATTGCAGAGGTTTCTGGAATTCATGCACATTATACCTGCCCGTTCAACATACTGGTACTTACGCAAACATACATCCCATCTGCAGCCCGTTTTACGTTTTCGCCAGCTTTATAAAAGCCCCCTTGACCTGGACAGCGCTATTTATAGTGTCGTTTGTGGTCGGGCTCCCTCCGGGAAGGAGGCAGCTGAGCGAGATGGGGGAGGAGAATGTAAAAAGAATGTATTTAGGATTTGAAGTAAACTAAAGAATATTATAGAAATTATGAAAGAATTTGCGTTGCTTTTTACTGCGGTATGAGTACAATTTGTGTGCTGAATATAAAATTAATATTTCGAGTTACAGCAAATAAAAAGATATGGTTCATCAACTTCTGCAGGAGGCTTGGTAGCTCTTAGAGATGTTCTGGCTGTGTTATTCATAAAATCACACTGTTTGAGCGCTAGCGAGTTTGTGATTTTTATGAATGATTCTAACAGACAGGTTATCTCTTTAGAGCTTCCTGACTCCGAAGCCCGTTGATGAACCATATCTTTAATATTTGCGTGAGAGAAATTATATATCTTTACTTAGTTGCGTAAATAACGAACCATATCTTTACACAATCCCCATCTCAGCTCAGCAGAGCAGAATCATTGGAGAACTCCTGTCCGCTGGCTTTCTCAAACTGATCCAGCAGATTTCTTACCGTAAGCTTCTTTTTTTCTTCCCCCTGAATATCCAGGATGATTTTTCCTTCCATCATCATGATCAGGCGGTTTCCGTGTGTAATAGCATCTTGCATGTTATGAGTGATCATCATTGTTGTCAGATGATCGCGGTTTACGATCATCTCAGTGATTTCAAGGACCTTGGCTGCTGTTTTCGGGTCAAGGGCTGCGGTATGCTCATCGAGGAGCAGAAGCTTTGGTTTCTGGAGGGTTGCCATCAGCAGAGTAAGTGCCTGGCGCTGTCCACCGGAGAGAAGTCCGACTTTGGAAGTAAGGCGATCTTCCAGTCCAAGGCCAAGAATCTTCAGAAGTTCTTTATATTCTTCGCGTTCTTTCTTTGTGATTCCGGGTTTAAGGAAACGTGTTTTTCCGCGGCGTTTTTGCAAGGGCAAGGTTTTCTTCAATTCCCATTGTGGCAGCTGTTCCTGTCATAGGATCCTGGAATACGCGTCCCAGGTAAGCTGCTCTTTTGTGCTCGGATAATTTGGTAACGTCGATTCCGTCAATAATGATCTGGCCTTCATCGACCATCCAGGTACCTGCAACAGCGTTCAGCATCGTGGATTTACCGGCACCATTACCGCCGATAACAGTGACGAAATCTCCCTCGTTCAGTGTAAGGTTCAGACCATTCAGAGCCACTTTCTCATTAATGGTTCCAGGATTAAAGGTTTTATATATATTCTTAAGTTCTAGCATTATTTGTTACCTCCACGTTTTACTGGTTTAGAAAAATACTTTGCTTTCCAGTATGGAACAGCAAGGAAGACTGCAACTACAAGTGCGGACAGCATCTTCAGAAGGTCTGTATCAATACCCATCCAGATAACTGTCTGGAGTACCAGATAGTAGAGGATAGAACCAAAAGCAACGCTGAGAAGACGAAGCGCAAAGTTATGGAAGATCTTTCCAAAGATTGCTTCACCGATAATAACTGCAGCAAGACCGATAACGATAGCACCACGTCCCATGTTGACATCAGCAAATCCCTGATACTGTGCAAGGAGAGCACTGGAAAGCGCAACCAGTCCGTTGGAGATCATAAGACCAAGAACTTACATACATCCGTATTGATTCCCTGTGCACGGGACATATTCGGATTACATCCGGTAGCGCGGAGGGAGCATCCAAGTTCTGTACCAAAGAACCAGTAAAGGATTGCAATCAGAACAACGATAAAGATTGCAACGATAACGATTGTGTTCTGATAAAATGGAACATTTTTTACATTACGAAGGGAAACAAGCAGATCAAATTTGTTTCCGTTTACTGCCTGGTTTGCTTTTCCCATGATCTTAAGGTTGGCAGAGTAAAGACCAAGCTGAGTCAGGATTCCGGCGAGGATCGCAGGGATTCCCATGAATGTGTGGAAGATACCTGTAGCGAGACCGGCAAGCATTCCGGCTCCGGTAGCAGCAAGCATAGAAACCCACACACTGTGACCGCTCATCAGCATCATAACGCAGACAGCACCGCCAGTACACATGGTGCCGTCAACAGTAAGGTCGGCTACATCGAGGATACGGAAGGTGAGATAAACACCAATTGCCATGATTCCCCAGATCAGACCCTGCGCAGCAGCGCCTGGAAGTGCATTGATTAAAGTAAGAATATTCATTTTTCGGTTCCTCCTGATAGCACAGAAAGCGAGAAAGGATAATTCCTTTCCCGCTGCCTGTATAAATTTGTAATGTTTGATTATCTTCGAAATTATTCAGCCTCTTCGGTTGTTTCCTCTTCAGATGTCTCGTCTTTTGCTGCATCATCAGAAGCTTCTTCTTCGTCTGCACCGATTGCTACATAATCATCCGGAACTTCAATACCGAGTTCTTCACAGATTTCCGGGTTGTATTCTTTTGTGAACTGTGGAGCATATTCAATTGGCATTTTGGAAATATCTTCACCATCTACAAGAACTTTGAGAGCCATTTTACCGGTAGCAACACCGAGGTCATAGTAATTGATGGAAAGTGTGGCAACACCGCATCCTTCGCAGATACCTTCCTCACCTGCGATTACCGGAACTTTTTCCGGAAGACAGATGTTGTTGATGATCTCTGTATTAGATGCAACAGTATTATCAGTCGGAACATAGATCACATCACTCTCAGTAGCTGCTGTTGTAGCAACAGAAGAGAGGTCGTTGGAGTCTGAGAATGCATAGTAAGTACATGTGTAACCTAATTTCTCAAGAGCTGCTTTTACTGTATCAACCTGATACTGGGAATTGGCTTCTGCTGAACAGTAGATAAGACCAACATTTTTTGCATCCGGGAACAGTTCGTTGAGCATTGCAGCCTGATCTTCAAGCGGAGCAAGGTCTGATGTACCGGAGATGTTTCCGCCAACAGTTCCATCGAAATCATCCAGATCAAGTGCTACACCGTATTCTGTAACAGCTGTACCAAGAATCGGGATATCAGATGTTCCTGCTGATGCTGCCTGAAGTGCAGGTGTAGCGTTTGCAAGAATCAGATCAACGTTTTTAGAAACAAAGTCGGTGATGATTGTAGAACATGTATTGGAATCACCTGAGCGTTCTGCTCATCGAAAGTTACTTTATCGCCAAGTTCTTCTGTGATCGCATCTTTGAATCCCTGTGTTGCAGCGTCCAGTGCTTCGTGCTGTACGAGCTGGCAGATACCGATGTTGTATGTTTTATCATCTGCTTTATCTGCTGCAAATACGCTGACACCACCCATGCCAACTACCATTGTTGCAGACAGAATGCCTGCTAAAATCTGCTTTTTCATATTTTTAATCCTCCTGATTTTACTGATTCATGTTCGAATCAAATTAACTTTTTAAAGTATAACGCTTTTAACGTGAAAAAGTCAAAGAAAATTATTATTTCCTTACTAATATACAAAAAAATTAGGTTATCAAATAAATAGTACGTTTTTTGCAAATTTATTGACAATTCAAAAAGCGCCATGTATAGTAAAAGTACTTGCAAAGAGGCGTAACTGAGAAGTTGTGCCTCTTTTGTTCCGCAACAGGAGTAAGAGCACAGAAAATGGAGGAAAGAAGAATGAAAAAAGCATTGGCAATTGGACTTGCAGCAGCTATGGCAGTTACTATGACTGCACCTGTATACGCAAGTGACGACAGCGAAAGTGGCAAGGGTATTGCAAAGGAAGACCTCAAGATTGGCGCAATCTACATCGGTGATGAGAACGAAGGTTACACAGCAGCTCATATGGCTGGTATTGATGAAATGCAGGAGGCACTTGGCCTTGACGATTCACAGGTTATCGAAAAAACTCTGATCGGCGAAGATGAAGGATGCTACGATGCAGCAGCAGACCTTGCAGATCAGGGCTGCCAGATCATCTTTGCAAACAGCTTCGGACATGAGACTTATATCCTTGAAGCAGCAGGAGAATATCCGGATGTGCAGTTCTGTCATGCAACTGGAACTCAGGCAGCATCAAGCGGACTTTCCAATATGCACAACTACTTCACAAACATTTATGAAGCTCGTTATGTGTCCGGTGTAGTAGCTGGCCTTAAACTGAATCAGATGATCGAAGATGGAACGATCACAGAAGATAGCTGCAAGATGGGTTATGTTGGTGCATTCCCGTACGCAGAGGTTATTTCCGGATATACTTCTTTCTACCTTGGCGCAAAGAGTGTATGCCCGTCCGTAACTATGGAAGTAAAATATACAAACAGCTGGGCAAGCTTCGACCTTGAAAAAGAATGTGCAGATGCGCTGATTTCTGATGGATGTGTTCTGATCAGCCAGCACGCAGATACAACAGGTGCTCCGACAGCATGTGAAGCAGCAGGCGTTCCTTGCGTTGGATACAATATTGATATGACATCTGTTGCACCGAATACAGCTCTTACTTCTGCATCTATGGACTGGGGTGTATATTACACATATGCAGTACAGTGCATGCTTGATGGAACAGCAATTGATACTGACTGGTGCAAAGGCTTCTCCGACGGCGCTGACAAGATCACACCTCTCAATGAGAAAGTTGTAGCAGAAGGAACAGACGAAAAAGTAAAAGAAGTGGAAGATGCACTTGCAGACGGATCCCTTCATGTATTCGATACTTCTACATTTACAGTAGATGGCAAAGAACTTACTACTTATAAGAAAGATGGCAGTGATACAGAATATGTTTCTGACGGATATTTCCATGAATCAGAATATGGTTCTGCACCGGCATTCGATGTAGCTATCGATGGAATCACATCTATCACAGAATAAGATCTGAAACAGGCGGAGCTGCTGGGTCAGCAGCTCTGCTTTTTTTCTTGTTATACGTGCAAAGGAAGTCTTCAGGGCGGAGGTTTCTTTTGCAGATATGACAATATATCAGATAAAAGGAGGGAACGATAGTGGAAGAAACTTATGCACTTGAGCTTAGAGATATTTCCAAGCGATTTGGATCAGTTCAGGCGAATGACCATGTAAATCTTACACTGAGGAAATCAGAGATTCTCGCAATTTTAGGTGAGAATGGAAGCGGTAAAACGACTTTGATGAATATGATCTATGGAATTTATTATCCAGATGAAGGTCATATTTTTGTAAATGGGAAGGAAGTAAAAATCCGTTCGCCAAAAGACTCCTATGAATTAGGAATAGGTATGGTACATCAGCATTTCAAACTGGTAGATGTACTTACGGCAGCAGAAAATATTGTATTGGGCCTGCCTGGTAAGGCCAGACTCAATATGAAAAAAATAACCGAAGATATTCAGAAACTGGTCAATAAATATGGTTTTGATCTGGACCTTTCCAAAAAAATCTACGAAATGTCCGTTTCTGAAAAACAGACAGTTGAAATTGTGAAGATGCTGTATCGTGGAGCAAGGATCCTGATCCTGGATGAGCCGACAGCAGTGTTGACGCCACAGGAAGCCGACAGGCTGTTTCGATATTCTTCGAAACATGCGTGACGATGGATGTTCGATCATTATCATTACCCATAAATTGCAGGAGGTTCTTGCTTTGTCTGACCGCGTTGCAATTCTTCGAAAGGGTCAGTATATTGACACGGTAGAGACAGCACAGGACCAATGTGCAGAGTCTTTCAGAATGATGGTTGGAGCCAAAGTAGATCTGAACATCGAACGTCCGAAACCTGAAAATGTAAAACCGCGTCTGATCATTGATGGAATCAACTGTAAAGGACAAAAGAAAAATGTCAAGACACTGGATGATGTGGATCTGACAGTCAATACAGGGGGAGATTCTTGGAATTGCCGGCATTTCAGGAAGTGGACAGAAAGAACTTCTTGAGGCGATTGCAGGACTGCAGAATGTAGAAAGTGGTTCCATACGTCTGTTGGATGATAACGGAGGTGAAATGGAACTTTCCGGAATGGATTCTATTTCCATTAATGAAGCGGGAATCAGCCTTGCTTTTGTTCCGGAGGATCGTATTGGTATGGGACTTGTCGGTGATATGGATATGACAGACAATATGATGATCCGAAGCTATCGTAATGGAAAGGGACCTTTCTGGATCGTTAAAGGACCAAGAGCGCTTGCAGAGAAGATCAAAGATCAGCTGGAAGTTATGACACCAAGTATCTCTGCACCGGTCCGCCAGATGTCAGGTGGTAATGTACAGAAGTTCTGGTAGGAAGAGAAATCGCACAGAATCCAAAAGTTCTTCTTGTAGCATTCCCGACTCGAGGTGTGGATATCAATACCTCTCATGTTATTTATCAGCTTCTGAATGAGCAGAAGAAAAAAGGCGTAGCAGTTGTCTGCGTAATTGAAGATCTTGATGTAGTACTTGAACTCTGTGACCGCATTGCGGTACTGTGTGGAGGAAAAATCAGCGGAGTGGTTGATGGCAGAACTGCAACCAAAGAAGGAATCGGTCTTCTCATGACGAAACATGAAAAAGGAGGGGTTGTCAATGAATAAAGAACCTTTCTTACAGGTAAGTAAAAGAAGAAACAAAGCCGGATGGCAGGAAAGACTGCTGATTCGATTTATTGCGCTGATCCTTGCACTGATCGTGTGCGGTGCTGTAATCGTCGCACTTGTCAAGATGAATCCGGTAGATGTATATAAAGCAATCTGGGATGGAGCAATGGGATCGGAACGTCGTATCTGGCAGACAATACGTGATACGATGGTTCTTCTGTGTATTGCAATCGGACTTGCTCCGGCATTCAAAATGAAATTCTGGAATATCGGTGCAGAAGGCCAGATTCTGATTGGTGGAGCCTGCTCCGCAGCGGTGATGATCTATGCAGGTGATAAAATGTCACCGGTGATCTTACTTATTGTTATGTTTATTGCAAGTGCACTTGGCGGCATGATATGGGGTATGATCCCGGCGGTATTCAAAGCATACTGGAATACAAATGAAACACTTTTTACTCTGATGCTGAATTATGTTGCCATGCAGGTGGTTACATATTGTATCGTTTTCTGGGAAAATCCAAAAGGTTCCAATACTGTTGGTATCATTAATCAGGCAACACAGGCGGGCTGGCTGCCGGAACTGTTTGGACAGAAATACGGCTGGAATGTTCTGATCGTTCTGATTTTGACTGTTGGGATGTTCATTTATCTGAAATACTGCAAACAGGGTTATGAGATCGCTGTAGTTGGTGAGAGTGAGAATACTGCAAAATATGCCGGTATCCATGTAAAGAAAGTTATTATCCGTACCATGGCAATCTCTGGTGCAATCTGTGGTATCGCAGGATTTGTTATTGTAAGTGGTGCGAGCCATACAATCTCTACTGCGACAGCAGGAGGACGTGGATTTACAGCAATCATCGTTGCATGGCTTTCCAAATTCAATACTTTTATTATGGTGGCTGTATCTTTTGGTATTGTATTTATGAATCAGGGTGCTGTTCAGATTGCTACTCAGTATGGATTGAATGAAAATGCATCCGATGTTATTCTCGGCATTATTCTGTTTTTCCTGATCGGGGCAGAATTCTTTATCAACTACAGAGTAAAGCGTACAAAAAAATAGGAGGTAGATGCAATGAGTGTACTGACCATCTTTATTCAAAAAGCAATTGTCCAGGGCATCTGTATTCTTTATGGTGCGCTTGGTGAAATTATGACGGAGAAATCCGGAAACCTGAATCTTGGTATTCCGGGAATTATGTATATGGGCGGTATTGCCGGCTGATGGGAGCTTTTCTTTATGAAAAAGATAACCCGAATCCGAATGCATTTATAGGTGTCCTGATATCGTTTGTATGTGCCTTTGCATGTGCAATGATCGGTGGCCTGATCTACAGTATCCTGACCATTACTCTTCGTGTAAATCAGAACGTAACCGGTCTTGCTCTTACAATCTTTGGTACAGGTTTTGGTAACTTCTTTGGTGGTTCTATTTCCAAACTTGCCGGTGGTGTCGGACAGATTTCTGTAAAAGTAACAGGAAGTGCTTACACAGCCAAAATCCCGGGATTATCTAAGATTCCGGTGATCGGACCGATTTTGTTCAATTATGGATTTATGACATATCTCTGTGTGATCGTAGCGGTGGTTTTGTCTTTCTTCTTATTTAAGACAAGAGCAGGCTTGAATCTTCGTGCAATTGGCGAGAATCCTGGAACAGCAGATGCAGCAGGTATCAATGTTATCAAATACAAATATCTGTCTACCTGTATCGGAGCAGGGCTTGCAGGACTTGGCGGACTCTATTTCGTAATGGAATATTCAGGAGGAACCTGGACAGACAATGGATTGGTGACCGTGGATGGCTTGCAGTTGCACTGGTAATCTTCGCACTGTGGAAACCGCTGAATGCAATCTGGGGAGCGTTCCTTTTCGGAGCACTTTATATCCTGTATCTGTATATCCCGGGACTGGGACGAAGTATGCAGGAGGTGTTCAAGGCACTGCCGTATGTGGTAACGATTATTGTACTGGTGTTTACAAGCTTCCGAAAGAAGAAGGAGCCACCAGCCGGCCGGCGGGACTTGGATTACCGTATTTCCGTGAGGAGAGATAATAAAGGATTCCCGGTGATTATGGGATAATTAAATGAACCAGATGGGATTTTCGATAAATGTTCCTCTGGATACGTCTCAATTCAGAACTTCTAAGGTACCAAGGTGTACAGAACTTTGCTAAGAACAATACAGATGCTGAACTCGCATCAAAGATGCTCAAACAGCAGCATTTTCTGTATCAACGCAAAACTGTACAACCAGGAACCTTCACGAAGTTCTTCAGGCGAGAACGTACCAGAGAAACATTTGCGAAAATTTTGCCTGGTTTTTATATTATCCTTGCTCTCACCGTACTTTATTTTGGAGTAGTGCTGATGCCACTGGCGCCAGTGACCAGATATCAGCGCGGAGCGCGAGCCTGTGGGGCACCCATGGCAATATAAAATAGAAGATATTGGAAATACACAGGAAGGGGAGAAACTGGATATAAACATATCGGATATAGAAACATCTGCAAGAGGCCTTAGAAATACTTGGTATATACTGGATGCGTTATGAAGAAAAAGCACATTGTTTGAGCCGGTAGGTGAGTTATGTGCTTTTCTTCATGTTTTTAGCAGACAGGATGTAACCTTAGTATTTCTGGACGATGAAGCCGTTTCAGTATCCGATATGTTTAATAAACAAGCTAGCCCCTTCCGTCATATACCATCATTTTTTTTCTAATTTTATATTGCATTCTTATAAAGTTAGTTATATAATACAGAAATATAAAAGAAAATTCTTCGGGGCAGGGTGACCGACGCAGTTGGAATTCCCTACCGGCGGTAAAGTCCGCGACCCGCGTAAGGCGGCTGATTCGGTGACTGGCACAAGTCAGAATTCCGGAACCGACAGTAAAGTCTGGATGAGAGAAGAACACGAATAATTCATACGTGCTCAGTACCCCGGGAAGATTATTCCCGGGATTTTTTTATGCAGCAGAAACTAATCTACCCACTAAACTTATCTGCAGCATAGCGTAGAATTTTCTTTTAGAAAAAAAAGAACAATTCAAAAAGGAGAGACAAGTATGAGTGAACAGGTTTTAAAAAGTGGAAACGTAATGGAGAGGAGTCGTACAAGAACGATCACACAGATCGCAATGCTTGGAGCCCTCGCCGGAATATTAATGAATTTTGAATTCCCGCTCCCATTCCTGGCACCATCCTTCTATCAGCTGGATTTCTCTGAGATTCCGGTACTGGTAGGAGCCTTCGCAATGGGACCGATCGCAGGTATCCTGATCGAAGTGGTAAAAGTTCTGGTGCATCTTGTAACAATGGGAACTATGACAGCAGGTGTTGGTGATTTTGCAAACTTCCTCTTTGGATGTACATTTGTTGTACCGGCAGGAATTATCTACAGACTGCATCATAACAAGAGTCGCAAACATGCCGTTATTGGAATGGCAGCAGGTACAGTACTGACAACAGCAGCAGCCTGCCTTATGAATGCATTTGTACTGCTTCCGGCATATGGCAAAGCATTTGGTATGCCGATCGAAGCATTTATTGAAATGGGATCAGCAGTACATCCTTCTGTAAACAGCCTTCTTGGTTTTGTAGCATTGATCATCGTTCCATTTAATTTATTCAAATATATCCTGATTTCTGTAATCGTATTCTTTATTTATAAAAGAATTCGTGTTATCCTTAAGGGAGACTGATTCAGGCGCGTTTACTGAATTGTGCGGAAAAGAGGAAAACCCATGGGAAAGATTCATAATGTAGAAAAAATGACAGATAACCGTTTTGTCAATCTGTATCATGTGGATGCCACAAGCGTTCATAACACTCCGGTATCTTATTATGTGGCATCCAGAGCCAAGGATGTTCCGGCACTGAAACTGAAGACCGGGCGAATGATCCGGATGGCGTGATCATTTACAGTATCTATGGAGAAAAGAAAGACAAGGTTGTTCTTGTACGCCAGTATCGTTACACCCTGGGCGACTACATTTATGAATTTCCGGCAGGTCTGGTTGAGCCGGGCGAGGACTTCCATGAAGGCGCAGTCCGTGAGATGTATGAAGAAACAGGTCTTAAACTGGAGCCTTTGAAAGTGGATCCTGCATTCGAAAAGCCGTACTTTACAACAGTAGGTATGACAGATGAATCCTGTGCAACTGTATACGGCTATGCCAGCGGAGAGATCAGTAAGGCAGCACAGGAAGACAGTGAGGAAATTGAAATCGTACTCGCTGACCGTACCGAAGTAAAACGAATCCTCAAAGAAGAACGTGTGGCAATTATGTGTGCTTATATGCTGATGCATTTTTTAAAGGATGAGGATCCATTTGAGTTTTTGAACTAATATAGCTGAAAATGTCATGACCGCCTTGTGTGGATTGACATTTCAGTTTTTTTTACACATGAATGTGAGGCGTTAAAGATGAAAGAAATAATGGATTTTTTAAAAGAGGAAGGAATCAGTCCGAAGCTGATTCAGGAGGTACAGGAGTTTTCTGCGGCTCATCCGGTGAAGGAGGAGCTGAAGGGAAGGATTCCTGTACCTCATTTTTATTATTATGGCAAAAAAGTGTGGGAGGAAGCCCTGGCAGCACTTTTTGTGTGGAAAGAATCTATTGCTTTCAGGTGAAAAAGCCACGGGGAAAAATGTACTTGCGGAAAATCTGGCAGCAGTTTTCGGCCGTCCTGCCTGGGATATCTCATTTCATGTCAATATGGATGCGTCTTCGCTTATCGGCACGGATACTTTCAGAAACGGGAAGGTTGAATTCAGACCAGGACCAGTATACAGCTGTGCGTGCAATGGAGGCTTTGGTATATTCGATGAGATCAATATGGCAAGAAATGAAGCACTTGCAGTTTTGCATTCTGCATTGGATTTCAGGCGGGTTATAGACGTTCCCGGATATGAAAGAATAACTCTGGCAGACGATACTCGCTTTATTGCAACGATGAACTATAACTATGCAGGAACACGAGAATTGAATGAAGCACTTGCGTCAAGATTTGTAGTGATCCGTATGCCTGCACTTACACTGGAAGATCTGCAGAGGCTTTTAAGAGAACAGTTTCCAGATCTTTCTTCTAAATATAATAAGCAGTTTGGATTACTTTTTATGGATATCCAGAAAAAATGTGAAAGTGGAGAACTGACTTCAAAAGCAATGGATCTTCGTGGACTCTTGGATGCAATCAGCCTGATGCACAAAGGAATTCCAGTCAGAGATGCTCTTGATCTTGGCGTGACAAATAAAATATTTGACAGTTATGAGCAGGCTCTGCTCAGCGATGTGATGAATGCCAGGATTTCCATGAAACTCAAAGCTTCGGAGGTGTTTGATGGATGACCGGATCTTATACAGAAGTACAGAGACGGGCCGCCAATCAGATTTGGGGTGCTGCTGGTCATTATGATTTTGAACCAATGTTTCTGGCAATACACAGTCAGGAAAACAGGCCGGATTTTTATATGAATCTGTCATAGGACTTGCATATAAATATTTTGGCGAAAAGACACTTACAGAACTTTTTTGTGCGATGGCAGGGAGATAGCCGGCAGCAGATGCTGGATGATCTGGCCTGGCTTTATATAGAACAGATCGTGTACAAGCTTGAAATTCCGATTAGACCGGCACTGGAAGATGTGCGGATGGATTACGCAGAAGCTTTTTTTGCAGGAGAGTATAAGCTGTCACGGCAGGAATGGATGAGCAAAAATCAATTGGTATATACCCTGCAGTCTGCCAGGTGGAGCAGAGTATCAGGCAGAAAACTTCCAGTGATGACGCCATTTGAGAAAAAATTGCTTTTGGCTCTGACTCCGGAAAATAAAGTGTCACAGGAAGAAATTATAGAGAAACTGGTAAGTATTTACAAAACTTTTTATTTATTTGATGGGAAAAAGCATATCAGAAAACCATTAATGCTCCATTTTACTGGAACAGCGGCCAGGCTGCTGACTCGAATCATGCCGGCTCAACTGGTAAAGACAGACCGGGTTGTGGTAATGCGTTCTTCACAGGCTGACAGCAGCCAGAATGGAATCATGCAGAATAAAAGCAGCAGTCATATGATCTTAAAAAAAGAAGAAACCGATCATGCATATATAGAAAACTGCTTTGGAAGGTCACTGTATTCAAAACAGGAACTGGTAAGGACCGAGAAAGAACTCTGTAAAGGAAATCACGCAGGCTGCCACGTATGGTTTACGGATGGAAAATATATTCCAAAAGAGAAAATATCAGCAGAAAACCGTTATCTAAGAAATCAGGCACAGCTTCAGATGGAAAGAAACAGAATATATTATTATAAAAATCAAAAACTGTATCAGAGTATTATCACACAGCTTTCGTCACAGATAAGAAATTGTATGATGGTTCATCAGCAGCCGGATATACTGCCTGGCAGATCTGGACGTCTGGATCCTGCGAGAGTGTGGAGATCGGAATATGTCATGGATGATCGGGTCTTTTATGCTAATTATGAAGAGAAAAAGCCACTGTTTACGGTGGATCTTCTTTTGGATGCATCTGCGTCAAGATTACAGTATCAGGAAATGATCGCTGCGCAGGGAGTGATTCTTTCAGAAAGTCTTCAGGCATGTCATATTCCGGTCAGAGTTTCGGAATTCTGCAGTGTACGCGGATATACAGTGCTTCGGATTCTGAAGGCATTTGAGGAGAAAAAAAAAGTGATGACGTTTTTCGATACTTTGCAACTGGCTGGAATCGTGACGGACTTGTCATGCGGGAGATGAATGAACTTCTGAGATCCCATAGTGGATCAGCTGACCGTCATCTGCTTATTTTACTGACGGATGCGGAACCAAATGACAGTTTTCGTATACAGTCTTCAGAACAGTTTCCATTTGGAAAGGACTATGGAGATGAGGCAGCTGTTAATGATACAGCGGCTGAAGTGCGGGCATTGCAACGAAAAGGTATCTGTGTTTCTGCTGTATTTATGGGAACGGATGCAGGCGCATTGAAGGCAGAAATAATTTATGGAAAAGAATATACCAGAATACAGGAGGTCGGACAGTTGGCCAGGGCAGCAGGTTTGCTGATCCAGAAGGAAATAAGTAAAATTGATTTATAAATATGATAAATAAATAACAAAGATGTTATGGAATAGACAAATAAAATTGTATACAATATTCCTGTATATTTATAAAAATAATAGACAAACTCAACAATAACTATTGTTTTTTAAACGAGAAGTTTTATAATAATAATTGCTAAGCAGAGTGTATGGTAAGCTGATCTGCCATACTTTGACAAAAATATGACAACTGTGAATTGCAGTAGAGGGAGGGATTTAAATGATCAGTTTTATTTTGTGTCTGGCACTTCTGATTATCGGTTACTTTACCTATGGTAAGGTCGTTGATAACACTTTTGGACCAGATGATCGTGAAACCCCGGCGGTAAGCATCAACGACGGAGTGGATTATGTAGTGATGCCACAGTGGAAACTGTTCCTTGTACAGCTTCTTAACATTGCAGGATTGGGACCTATTTTTGGTGCGATGCAGGGTGCATTGTGGGGACAATCGTATTTCTCTGGATCACGTTTGGTACAATTTTTGCCGGCGGTGTTCATGACTACTTCTCTGGAATGATCAGCGAACGTAATTCCGGAAGCTCAGTAGCAGAATTTACAGGTAAATACCTCGGCGGTGTTATGCAGAACATCATGCGAGTATTTTCAGTAGTACTCCTGATCATGGTTGGTACTGTTTTTGCAGTAGGTCCGGCAGGTCTGATCGTTACCCTGTGTAAGAATGGTGGACTGTCAGGTGTTCTTACCACTACACTGTTCTGGCTTATTCTTATTCTGGTTTATTATTTTATTGCAACATTTATTTCCATTGATAAGATCATCGGTAAGATTTACCCGCTATTTGGTCTCTGCCTGATCATTATGGCAGTTGGTGTTATCATAGGAATCTATACAAATCCGGAATTTACGATTCCTGAAATTTGGAGTCATATGTACAGTATGCATCCGGCAGGAACACCAATCTGGAGCTTTATGTTTATCACTGTAGCATGTGGTGCAATCTCCGGTTTCCATTCTACTCAGTCACCATTGATGGCTCGTTGTATGAAGAGTGAGAAACAGGGTCACTTTGTATTTTATGGTGCAATGGTTGCAGAAGGTATCATTGCACTGATCTGGGCAGCAGCCGGATGTGCTCTTTATGAAGTTACAGGCGGACTGAATACAGGTCTTGCAGAAATTCTTTCCGGTGGCCAGTCAGCAGCTATCTATGATGTATGTTCCAAGACAATGGGTGGTGTTGGTATTGCACTTGCGATGATCGGTGTTGTTGTATGTCCTATTACTTCAGGTGATACGGCTTTCCGTTCAGCAAGACTTACTCTGTCTGACTGTTCCATATTGATCAGGGAAGATACGTTAACAGACTGAAACTTTGTATTCCGGTTCTTGGTGTTGGCGCTGTTCTTGGTATTGGTAATGCAGTTGGCGCAATTGACTATACAGTTATCTGGCGTTATTTCAGCTGGACAAACCAGACACTTGCAATGATCGTTCTCTGGGCAGCATCCATGTATCTGGTAAGTGAAAAGAAAAACTTCTGGATCACAGCAGTTCCGGCCACCTTTATGAGTGCAGTTTCCAGTACATATTTCATCCTTGCACCGGAATGTCTTGGTGGTCTGATCAATTCCAAAACGGCAGAAGGCGCAGTTGTTTATAATACAGCTGTAGCTTATCCGATAGGTATTATTTTTGCAATCGTACTTCTTGTTATTTTCCTTCGCGCAGCGAAAGAAACATGCAGCTGCCTGAAACTATTTTAAGTGAGGTCTGACATCATGATTTTTAAACCACATCCACTTAGTACATCTCGGCTTCCGGCATCGGAACTTGAGAAAGACAGAAAATCCTGTCGTAAGATTGGACCCTGTGGGGTCGGAAAAAAAGCAATTTACCTGAACAGTTTTTATATAGACAGGTGCTATTATATTCCTTTTACGGCAATCAGACGTGTCTTTAAGCGCGTGGCTATGAGTAAAGGTGGCTTTTCTGGAAAAGGAATGTTTGCCAGTATTCCGTATCTGGTTGTGGAGTATGATGACGGACAGCAGAAACAATGCAATTTCAAATATGAAAATCAGGTAGATGATCTTTTGAAACTGCTTTCAGCTGAGCAGCCACAGATACGGCTGCTCAGTGAGGCCGCGGAAGCAAGCTGGAAAAGCAGAAAGCAGAGAAAGAACGGGAGCTGCGTTCCAGACCGGAAATAACCACTCAGTCACAAAAAGAAGTGGCAAAGCTTCAGAGGGCCATTGATTACCTGGACCAGAAACCTCAGTTAAGTGAGAATCTGAGCCGGGCGGCGGGAAGACGACGGACCTATCAGTGCACAAGTCCAAGCTATCGCTGGGTTGCAATGGCAATTACTATGCTGGGATTTGTAGCAGTGGCGGCAGGAATTTATTCATTTATTGTACACAATGATTTTGCAGTATACTTTCTTTTGTTTGGTATCGCTGCTGTTTTTACCTTTGCCGGTTTCAGTGTTCTGCCAACGGCACGTAATAATCGAAAAGCAATCATGAGCCAGGATGAACAGGCACGAAAGCAAATGGAAGATTACGTTAAAGGTTATCCGGATTTTCCGGTACCTGCCAGATATGCTCACCCGACGGTACTGAAACGGATGCAGAGAGTGATCGAACAGGGACGTGCAGAAGAAAAAGGCCAGGCACTTGAAATTGTCAAGGAAGATCTCAAAGCATTGAACAGTGATGTGAAAGTATCGCAGGAAGAATATGATGAGGTAGTTGCGATTAAGCCAATGTTTTTGAATGCTATGTATCAGTAAAGCTGCTGTGAACGGAGTGGACAGTAATTCAGTAAAAATAGAATCAGTAAAAATATAAAATAGCGGGTTGACAAGTTCTGGGCTGACGTGTTATATTTTCATCAGTTGTAGTGTGTAACTCGATTTCAGGAGGCATTAACTATACATAACTAGGAGTGTTTATGTATATTAGTGCCTTTTTTGTACAAAAGTTGCTGTAAACAGTAACAAAAACCGGTTGTTTAAGGCCTTTTATATGTACTCACTTCTATCAAATATATAGAAGGAGAGTGTCAGATGAAAGACAAGATTTTTGGTGTTTTACAGCGAGTTGGACGAAGCTTCATGCTCCCGATCGCAATCCTTCCGGTAGCCGGACTTCTTCTTGGTATCGGAAGTTCTTTCACCAATGCAACAACGATTGAGACATATGGCCTGACAAAGATTCTGGGTGACGGAACACTGCTTCATTCTCTGCTGGTGATCATGAACAGCGTAGGAAGTGCAGTCTTTAATAACCTGCCATTGATCTTTGCAGTTGGTGTTGCGATCGGTATGGCAAAGAAAGAAAAGAAGTTGCGGCTTTATCAGCAGTTATCGCAATTTTCGT
>ENA-OQER01000568-OQER01000568.1-human-gut-metagenome-genome-assembly--contig:-NODE-568-length-19721-cov-2.152138_pt1 | contig 19721 bp, 29 predicted proteins | sample MGYA00242797_ERZ504639 | MGnify/ENA primary metagenome ERZ504639 (study PRJEB26092, sample SAMD00036306) | human gut metagenome | host: Homo sapiens | study: EMG produced TPA metagenomics assembly of...
CCAAAACAATCCAATATCCGGCGGGCAATAGGTGAACACGAAAAATGCAACCGTAAGCAACAGCAGGACAGTGGCTGCGGCTTTCGTCGACAGAAGAGAAGACTTGCGATACCGTTTGTTTTCGACAAACAATGACAGAAGAACCCCTGCAAAATACAAAGCGATATTTAAAGCATCGTAGTTTCGGCCAAGCACACCCTGCAGCGTATAAAATCCGACCACAATCCCGCCCATTCCGGCGAGGATACCGAGAACTCTTGCCGGGAGAAACTGTTCCGGAAGCATATTGCCGCGGAGCAGCACTTCGAGGATGGTCAGAAGCAGAAACGGGAAAAACAAAAGTTTTAAATGCTCCCAGGTGGACTCATTTACAGCTGAGAATAACCCGACGACAGCGTTATCTCCGGACCATTCATAGGTGAAATGGAGAAGAACACCCAGTACAGAAATAAAAATAAAACGGAACAGATTGGTTTTTAAAGACATAGATTCCTCACGGTTTTATAATTGTTAGAAACAGTATATGAAATTTGAACAGCTTTATGCAGGCATCAGCCGTTTTTGTGAAAATATGGAAATTCTTACGTTTTCTTAATCCATTTGAAACCGAAAGCATACCATGGTAAAACAGGGTAGCAAAAAAGAAACAGGAGGAAACGAAAAATGAAACGATTAATTACAACAATTTGTGCCGTTTTTGTTTTCTGTTTTGTTCTTTCAGGAACAGCAGTCCAGGCGGCAGCAGAGTATCAGGGAACCTTATCAAAAGATTACCGTATGAGCTGGTCGAACGGAACGAATAAAGTTTATTATGCGACCTATCCGGAAGGTGGAACACACATGAATAAGATGAATGTGTATCGCTGTGACCGGAACGGAAAGAATAATAAACTGTTATTCACACAAATAGTTACTGTTCGCAGGGAGTCCTGCGAACCGTGACAGAAAATAAATGATCATATTACATAATGATACATAAAGATAAAGTGACAGACACTTCCACCCATCACGAACAGATGGAAAATTTCATGGCTGCCGAAGTATTTGTGAAGTGCGTTAAATACCGGAAGTTTCAGAGCATAGATTACACCACCGATGGTGTAGATGATGCCGCCCGCTAAAAGCCAGCCAAATGCGGCATGCGGGAGATCCGTCCACAGCTGGGTAAATACTGGCAGGCACGTCCAGCCCATGGCAATGTAAATGATGGAAGAAAACCATTTCGGACAGGTGATCCAGAGTCCTTTGATAATGATTCCTGCCACTGCAATTCCCCATACAAGAGCCAGAAGGGTATATCCAATTCTGCCGCCTAAGATGATCATGCAGACAGGGGTATAAGATCCGGCAATCAGAACGAAGATCATCATATGATCAAGCTTCTGAAAATTCCGGAGTACTTTGGCAGATACATGACAGATACTGTGATAAATGGTGCTTGCTGCGTACAATAAAACCATGCTTGTGGCAAAAATGGTCATGGCAAGCATATAGGTTGTATTTCCGTGAGCTTTTATTAAAAGTGGTGAGGCTGCGATCAAAGCCATCAGGCAGCCGATAAAATGTGTGATGGCGCTTCCGGTTCCCGAATTGTTAATTGCATGGTAAAATCTCCTTTCTTACAATGTGTAAATAAAAACTAACTAATGTAGTATTGAAAACTATATCTAACATAAATAAATACTATGATATATTGGTGCTCATGTCAATAATAATTATGCATAAAAAAACGGGAATAAAATGCCGTTTCATTGACACAAGTTCAATGTTTGTGTATTATGCAGTTAGTTAAAACTAACTGCGTGAATAGTATGAAAAGAAAGGATTTCTGATGTATGAATAAAAATAACAGGAAAGAAAAAAAAGACAATTTAAATATTTTGAAGTTTATCGGCCCCGGACTGCTGGTAACAGTCGGGTTTATTGATCCGGGAAACTGGGCATCCAATATTGCAGCCGGATCGGGATATGGATATACCCTGCTCTGGATGGTAACACTTTCAACGATTATGCTGATTATTTTACAGCACAATGCAGCACATCTGGGGATTGTGACGGGATTGTGTCTGTCCGAGGCAGCAAGCCGTTACATAAACAGGACATTGAAGAATGTGATTCTTGTAACGGCAGTAGCCGCTGCCATTGCGACTGCGATGGCAGAGATTTTAGGAGGTGCCATTGCACTGCAGATGCTGTTCCACATTCCGATTAAAGTGGGCAGCATGCTGATCCTTGTCGTGGTCTTGTTCTGTGAATTTACCAATGCATATAAAAGGATCGAAAAACTGATCATGCTTTTTGTCTCTCTGATTGGTTTTTGCTTTTTAGTTGAAATCTGTATGGTGAAAATTGACTGGGGAGCTGCCGCCACAGGATGGGTAAAACCGGTATTTCCATCGCATGCGATGCCGGTTATCATGAGCGTGCTTGGCGCGGTTGTCATGCCGCACAACCTGTTTTTACATTCGGAGATCATTCAGAGCCGGAAGTGGAATCTGAAAGAAGAAGCGGTGATTCAGAGACAATTGAAATTGAATTTAAGGATACGCTGTTTCCATGATCATCGGATGGGCGATTAACAGCGCCATGATTCTCATGGCGGCGGCGACGTTTTATCAGAGAGGGGAAAACCAGGTGATGATCTGACGACTGCGGGAAATATGCTGACACCACTGCTTGGAAATGAAGCAACGGTGATTTTTGCCATTGCCCTTTTACTTGCCGGGCTTTCTTCAAGTATTACCGCAGGGATGGCGGGAGGAACGATTTTTTCCGGAATTTTTAATAAACCTTATGATATTGCGACGAAAGAAACCAGACAGGGTGTTTTGATTACGATGGTTCCGGCAGCGCTTATCATTCTGCTGATCCGGTCTCCGTTTCAGGGATTGATTTATTCCCAGATGCTTCTTGCAGTACAGCTTCCGATCACTATTTTTACGCAGATTTATCTTACCTCGTCCAAAAAAAGTGATGGGAAAGTATGCAAACAGTACCGGACTTAAAATGGTTCTCTGGGCAATTGCAATTGTAGTTACAGCATTAAATATCGGGCTTTTTGTGACGGGCTTTTAAAAAGACGATAGTTTTTTCAGAAATTCTCTGGGTGTCATGTGGAATTTCCGTTTAAAAATTTTATGAAAATAGGAAAGGTTGTGGAATCCTGTGGCGAGAGAGACCTCCAGAATGGAGGTGTTTCCCTGTTCAAACAGTTCTACAGCCTTTTCCAATCGCAGATTGTTGAGGTATTCCACTACGGTCATGTTCATGTGTTTTTTGAAAAAAACGCATAAAGAATATTCGCTGAAATAGCACTGGGCAGCGAGACCGGCAACCGTAAGCGGCTCGGCATAGTGCAGATGGATATAGTCCAGTACGGTTTTTAATTTTTCAGAGGCGTTTGCGGTGTCGACAGATCGTTTCCCGTCCGGGGTACGGTTCTGCAGGAGCAGGAAAATAACCTGCAGCAGTAATGCCTTAATGGCCAGTTCGTATCCCTCAACCGGATTTGCAAAGAGAGAACTGATCTGTGCAAAAATTTTGCGCAGAGATACATAAGCCGGATGGGTTGGACGGATCAGACAGGGAACCGACAGTTCTTCATTGGTCAGTGGCATCAGATAACGGGTGGAGCAGATATCGGTCGCATTTCCACCGAGAAAGTTCATGTGAAACACATAGGTTTCAGACTGGTAAAGCGCAGACTGTCCGCGGGAGACCGAGTGCAGCAGCAGAGGCGGGATAAAAATCAGATCGTCTTTTTCCACAGCGTAGGAAGTAAGGTCGATCTGGTAGCTGGCATCTCCTTCGGTGATGAGTGTAAATTCAGCCTCTTCGTGCCAGTGCGTTGTTATGACCGGATAATCCGGCTTTAAAGAAGTGATATATTTCTGTATGGGGAAGGTCGCGTCACCGTGACGGGCATCTTCTTTCTGTTCAAGGGCAAGTGTCTGTAACCGTTTCATGGAAAATTCTCCTTTGTCTTATGAGAGCAGTATTGTGTTATAAAAAGTAAGAATTATGCAAGATAATTTGAAATTCCAAACTATAATGACAGTATAATGTTACAGAAACAAATTGTCAAAGGACATGGAGATACAGGTGAAGGAGGACATGGACATGCAGAAAAATGGTGGCATGACAAGGTGGCATATCAGATTTATCCAAAGAGTTTTTGCGATACAAACGGAGATGGGATCGGTGACCTGCGGGGCATTATTTCCAAACTGGACTATTTAAAGGAGCTGGGAGTTGACATTATCTGGCTTTCTCCAATCTATAAGTCCCCGTTTGTGGATCAGGGCTATGATATTTCGGACTATTATGCAATCGCTGAAGAATTCGGAACGATGGAGGAATTCGACGAACTGCTTGCGGAGGCCAAAAAGAGAGATATGTATCTGATTATGGATCTGGTTGTCAATCACTGCTCCGACAAGCATGAATGGTTTCAGAAAGCACTGGCGGATCCGGACGGACCGTATGCCGATTATTTTTATTTCCGGAAGGGAAAGAATGGAAATCCACCGAGCAATTACCGTTCTTATTTCGGGGGAAACTGCTGGGAGCGGTACCGGGATCGGACAAATATTATTTCCATATGTTCGCAAAGGAGCAGCCGGATTTAAACTGGGAAAATCCAAAACTGAGGGAAGAAATCTACCGGATGATCAACTGGTGGCTGGACAAAGGACTGGCAGGTTTTCGGATTGATGCGATCATCAATATTAAAAAAGATCTGGCATTTCCGGATATGGAGCCGGATGGTGACGATGGACTGGCAAGCTGTTGGCGTATGGTCGAAAATGTAGAAGGTGTCGATGCGCTGCTTGAAGATTTAAAGAATCATACATTTGCCCAAAAGGATGCATTTACGGTAGGGGAAGTATTTAACATTGGGGTGGAAGACCTGCCGGACTTATTGGAGAAAATGGACATTTTTCTACAATTTTTGATTTCAGCGCCATATGCTCAGTGACGGGAAACACGGATGGTACGATGCGCCACCAATTTCTTTTGATGCGTGGAAAAAAGCAATCACAGATTCCCAGATGCGGGTACAGAATGTCGGGTTCGAGGCAAATATCATTGAAAATCACGATGAGCCGCGCGGCGTTTCCCGTTTTCTGCCGGATTATGCGCAAAATGCGGACGGGGCAAAGATGCTTGGTACAGTAAGTGTTCTGCTGCGTGGAATTCCGTTTATTTATCAGGGGCAGGAGATTGGCATGCAGAATGCCAGATGGAACAGTGTGGATGAATTCGATGATATCAGTACCAAAGACCAGTACAGGATGGCGCGTGAGGCCGGACTTTCGGATGCAGAAGCACTTGCCGTATGTTCGGTCATGAGCAGGGACAATGCACGGACGCCGATGCAGTGGAAGGATGCGCCGCAGGCGGGCTTTACCTCGGGAACTCCATGGCTGAAAGTCAATGATAATTATCCGGTGATCAATGTGGAAAAAGAGGAAGGGCAGCTGGATTCGGTTCTGCATTATTACAGAAAACTTATCGCATTGCGCAAATCTGGGGAATATCGGGAGTTGTTTACTTATGGAAAATTTGAGCCGGCATATGAGAATGCAGATCACGTAATGGCATATTACCGCATCCTGCAGGGGCGCCGGGTTCTGGTAGCGGCAAATTTTGGAACAGATACCATAGAACTGGATTGGGAAGTTCCGGCAAAAAAAGGTACTTTTATCAAATAAAAAACGAACAAATGCTGAAAATAAGCTGATTTTAGAGAAATGTGAAGTGTTTGTGACGGAATGTAAATAGCGTTGCAATCTTATCGGATTTTGATATAATGAGAGCATACACGAATGTCTGTTTGGGGAGAGGAAAGGTATGCCGCAGTATATCGCAATTGATCTGAAATCATTTTATGCATCCGTAGAATGTGTGGAGCGTGGACTTGATCCGCTGACCACCAATCTGGTGGTGGCAGATGAAAGCCGCACGGAAAAAACCATCTGCCTGGCAGTTTCTCCATCCCTGAAAAAATATGGGATTCCGGGAAGGGCCAGGCTTTTTGAAGTGGTTCAGAAAGTAAAACAGGTAAACCGCAGCCGAAAAACCGGTGAGCCGGAATTGTCGTACATTGCGGCACCTCCGCGGATGGCACTTTATGTGGAATACAGTACGCGGATCTATGATATATATCTGAAATATGTGGCGCCGGAAGATATTCATGTATATTCGATTGATGAAGTGTTTATGGACGTGACACATTATCTGAAAACCTATGGAATGACAGCTTATCAGCTGGCGCAGACTATCATTCTGGATGTGCAGGATCACATTGGGATCACGGCCACTGCCGGGATCGGAACCAACCTGTATCTGTGCAAAATCGCAATGGATATTGTGGCAAAGCACATCGATGCGGATGAAAACGGTGTGCGCATTGCCCAGCTGGATGAAAAAAGTTACCGGAAACTGCTTTGGGACTACCGGCCGATCACGGATTTCTGGCGTGTCGGACCGGGATATGCGAAGAAACTGGCAGAAAACGGAATGTATACCATGGGAGATGTGGCGCGCTGCTCCATCGGAAAAGAAACAGATTATTATAATGAAGATCTGCTTTACAAACTGTTTGGTGTGAATGCAGAACTTTTGATTGATCATGCCTGGGGGTACGAACCGTGCACGATTGCACAGATCAAAGCGTATCGTCCGCAGGCGAACAGTTCCGGATCGGGACAGGTATTGCAGTGTCCGTACCCGGCAGATAAAGCAAGGATTGTTGTGCAGGAAATGACAGACCAGCTGGTACTGGATCTGGTGGAGCATGGATTCGTGACGGATCAGATAGTGCTGACGGTTGGCTATGATATCGAAAATCTGACAGACCCGGTGCGGGCAAAAAGATATCACGGGGAAGTGACTACGGATCGTTACGGAAGAAAGATTCCAAAGCATGCGCATGGGACAGCAAATTTGCAAAATCATACATCTTCTGCCATTACGGTAGTAGAAAAAACACTGGAATTATATGACAGAATTATAAATCCGGATCTTTTGATCCGCAGGATCTATGTTACGGCATGCCATGTACGCACAGAGCAGGAGGCACAAAAAGAACAGACGTATGAGCAGATGAGCCTGTTTGATTTTGCGGAAGAAACCGAGGAACAGAAGGCACAAAAGCAGGCATTGCAGAAGGAAAAACAGATGCAGAAAGCCATGCTTTCCATTAAGCAGCGTTATGGGAAAAATGCCATTTTAAAAGGAACCAATTTCAAAGAAGGGGCAACCATGCGGCAGCGCAACGGACAGATTGGAGGACATCGGGCATGAACCGGCTGGAAAATACGCATCGTTATGATGACATCATAGATCTGCCGCATCCGGTTTCGAAAAAGCATCCGCAGATGCCATCGGAAGACCGGGCCGCACAGTTTTCTCCGTTTGCAGCATTGACCGGTTATGAACGCGCCATCCGGGAAAAAGAAATGCAGCATGAGGAACGGATGATGCTCGGGGAGGGCATCAGCAGGGAAACTTATGATTTCAGAATAAGGACAACATATTTTTTATGATTAATTCATACGATATACTAAGCAGGAAATTTGTGTGGTATGAATGGCAGACAAAAAACAATGGAAAAGATATGTGGGGTATGCACTGTTTCTTTTCCTGTCATACAGCATTGGAAACGCAGCGGCTGTTGTAAGTACAATGACACTGCAGCCGGAGAAAGTGGAGAAAGAAATGAAAACAGTTGCAATTACCTTTGATGACGGGCCGAATCCGGAATATACACCGAAATTGCTGGACGGATTAGAAAAACGTGGTGTAAAAGCCACTTTTTTTTCTGCTGGGAGAAGAGGTAAAACAGTATCCGGATGTCGTCAGACGGATGCATGATGACGGACATCTGATCGGTGTTCATTCTTATAAACATGTTAATTTTAAGGAAGTGGGAACGGCATGCACTTTGCAGCAGATTGAAAAAACACAGAAGGCGATTTATGATGTGACGGGAGAATATGCAGGATATATCCGTCCACCTTACGGATGCTGGCAGAAGGAACTGGATGCGCAGGTAAATCTGATCGAAGTACTGTGGAATGTAGATCCGCGGGACTGGGCAACGACCGATGCGGATACTGTGGTTCAGAGAGTTTTAAAGGATACTAAGCCGGGGGATATTATTCTGCTTCACGATGCTTCGGCGTCATCTGTACAGGCGGCATTTACGGTCATAGATACCTTGCAGAAACAGGGATATTCGTTTGTCACGGTCGAGGAGCTTTTGTTAGAGTAGCATACTTGAATGTTCCGGTGATCTCGTGGTAAAATAACTAGCAGACCCAATCATTACAAGCTGAAAAAGAAGGAATAAAAAAATGAGTAACGATAAATTTGACACGGCACGGCAGGTGCTTCGTCAGCAGAAATTAACAAGAGAACGCGCACTGTTTCAGTCTGAAAATCTGGCGGTATATGACAGTGTGTTTGAGGATGGGGAATCCCCGTTGAAGGAGAGCAGCAGTCTTTATCTGGATAATTGTCTGTTCCGGTGGAAATATCCGCTCTGGTATTGCAAACATGTCGATGTAAAGGAATGTACCTGGTTTGACATGGCGCGGGCCGGGGTATGGTATACCGATGATATTTCGGTAAGAGATTCCATTGTAGAAGCACCAAAAATTTCCGCCGTTGCAGGGGAGTAACCCTGACCAATGTAAATTTCCCGAATGCAGAGGAAACCCTCTGGAACTGTACCGATGTAAACCTGTCCTATGTGCAGGCACACGGGGATTATTTTGCCATGAATTGTAAAAATATGCAGCTGGATCATTTTGAACTGGTTGGAAATTATTCATTTGATGGTGTGGAAAACATGGAGATCCATCATGCACGCATGCTTTCCAAAGATGCATTCTGGAACAGCAATCATGTTACTGTGTATGACAGTTTTATTTCGGGAGAATATCTGGGATGGAATGCCAGAAATCTTACACTTGTCAACTGTACGATTGAGAGCCTGCAGGGCATGTGTTATATAGAAAATCTGAAAATGGTGAACTGTAAATTGATTAATACGACACTGGCATTTGAGTATTCCACGGTGGATGCACAGATTGTAAATACCGTGGACAGTGTGCTCAATCCTTCCGGCGGAATCATCCGGGCGGATAAGATTGGAAAACTGATTTTGGAAAAAGACAAGGTAGATCCAGGGAAAACCACAATTATATGTACAGAAGATGAAGGGGAGGGACACGATCATGAAGCAAGTCACAGAAAAGACGTCATTATTGCCAGAATTATTTTTGCCATAATCTGCGCAGCACTGCTCGCAGGAATTATATCACTTATCGTATGGCTTCATGGGCGGAATGCAGGGAAAAACCAGACACCGGAAACGGAAATCACAAATAATGCACCGCCGGCAGACAACAGCAATCTGCCACCGGTAACGGAACAGCCGCTGGACGAAGACGGACAGAGTGTATGGACAAGCACGGATGGCGTAAATTTCCGTGCAGAGCCGAATACAGACAGTGAAATTCTTACCGTTCTCGTGACGGGAACGAAGCTGACACTGCTGGGAGAAGAAAACGGATGGGTGCAGGCAGAATATAACGGACAAAAAGGATATGTCAGTTCAGACTATGTTACCGATCAGGAACCGGATACAACAACGCAGGAAACAGAGTAACGGAAAGGGGAAACAATGAGTACAGCAGGAAAAATTATGTCCTTCCGACAGGATGGAAATGAGATTTGTGTGAAGTATGAACAGCAAAAACTGGTGGTGAAAGCCATAAGGGATGATATTGTCAATATTTTTTGTGCCTTACAGAACAAAAGAACATTATTCTAAGGCCATTGATGGAGACAAGGCGGTTGCGACAGAACTGACGGCAGAGCAAAAAGGAGAAGATCTGGTAATTGCAACCGATAAGATCCGGATGCAGTTTGGAGAAAATCTGGAAATGGTGATTACGAGACCGGACGGGACTCCGCTTGTCCGGACACACCGGCAGGGCAGAAGTGTTTGCGGGGAAGTCAGTGAGCAGATGAAACAGATTCTGGAGTCGGAAGGGCATGATACGTCGAATCTGGGCGCACATGATTATCCGGTACAGATGATGTTTGATCTGGACGAGGGGGATGATTTTTACGGTCTGGGTGATAAGACCGGATTCCTGAATAAAAAAAAATTATGAGTATGAGAACTGGAATTCCGATATTCCACAGGCACACAATGAGGACTATCATGCGCTGTACAAGTCGATTCCGGTGCTCTTTTGCAAGAAAAAGAATGACGTATATGGCATGTTTTTTGATAATACGTTCCACAGCTATCTCAATCTGGGCAAAGAAAATCCAGAATATTATTTTTACGGCGCGGATGATGGCAATCTGGATCTGTACTTCCTGGGTGGAGAAAAACTGACGGATCTGATTGAAGAATATACATATCTGACCGGGCGGACACCGCTGCCGCAGCGATGGAGCTTGGATACCAGCAGAGCCGCTGGGGCTATCAGTGCGCAGAAGATATCCGTGATGTGGCAGAACATTTCCGTGATCTGGATATTCCGTGTGATGCCATTCATTTTGACATTGATTATATGGATGGGTATCGTGTGTTTACATGGAATGATGCAAAGTAACGGAAAACCTGGGGATCTGATTGCGGAAATAAAAAAACAGGGCTTTAAAACGGTAACGATCATTGATCCGGGAACCAAAAGTCGATCCGGACTATTTTATGTGTAGAGAAGGCGAAGAGAACGGATATTTTGCGACCGATACACAGGGAACTACCTATGTCAATGAGGTTTGGCCGGGAGATGCAAATTATCCGGATTTGGACGCCGCAAAGTACGCGACTGGTGGGGAAAACACCATAAGTTTCTGGTCGACATCGGTGTGGACGGTGTATGGAATGATATGAATGAGCCGGCAAGTTTTCGTGGCGGGCTGCCGCAGGATGTTGTATTTCATGATGAGGAGCGTACGACAAATCATGCGGAAATGCACAATGTATATGGACATTATATGAGCCGTGCGACCTTTGAGGGACTGCAGAAACTTTCCGATAAGCGTCCGTTTGTTATCACACGTGCAGCGTATGCAGGAACACAGAAATATGCGACCGTGTGGACCGGAGATAATCAGAGTCTGTGGTCGCATCTGCAGATGATGGTGCCGCAGCTGTGTAATCTCGGTATGAGTGGATTTGCGTTTGCCGGAACCGACATTGGCGGATTCGGTGCGGATACGACCCCGGAACTTCTGACCCGGTGGATCGAGGCTGCCGTATTTTCTCCGCTGTTTCGAAATCATTCCTGTCAGGGAACACGCAGACAGGAGCCGTGGCAGTTTGATGATCAGGTGGTGGGAATCTATCGAAAATATGTAAAGATGCGTTATCGTTTCCTTCCGTATCTGTATGATCTGTTTTATCAGGGAGAACAGACCGGACTTCCGGTTATGCGTCCTCTGGTTCTGCATTATCCAAAGGACCCGGAAACCTATAACCTCAATGGGGAGTTCCTGGTAGGAGAAAATCTCCTCGTTGCCCCGGTATTGGAGCAGGGAGCCACGAAGAAAATGGTGTATCTGCCGGAAGGGGAGTGGTATGATTACTGGACCGGAGAGAAAATTACCGGAGGAAAGTATTTCCTGCGGGATGCACCGATTGATTTGTGCCCGATGTACCTGAAAGAAGGAACGATGATCCCGATGTATGAAAAAATGGCGTATGTTGGAGAAAAGCCGTACCGTACGCTGTATCTGCTGACAACTCCGGGAGAGGTTCTTACGATCATTTTCAGGATAATGGAGAGGACTATGCCTACCGTAAGGGTGTGTATAATTTATATCATTTCCATAAGAATGCACAGGGAGTACTGGAAACGGAAATGCGGCACAAAAAATTATCCGGAATACGAGCAGATATGCTTAAAAATAGTAGGAAAATAAGAACAAAAAACCGTTGCATGGCATAGTCTATAATGATGACAGGATGGAGCATGCAAGTGGATTATTCAAACGATTTTTACCCAAAGATTCCGTTTTATATGACATATCCGATGCAGAGTATGTATCTGACAGAGATGGAATATGAAAAAGATATGGAACGAATGAAACAGTACTATCCGGCAGAGACAAAAGAGATCATGGAGCTGGTGGAACAGAGGCTTGACCAGCTGGAATATGAGGGAAGCCGCATCTACGATGAGGAACCGGACCGCCTGATGATACAGATGGAGATTGATGGAATTTACCGGAAGCTGTCCGAAGTGCAGAAAAAGAAAGAGAACCGGATCGAAGGAAACATGCAGGCGGCATCATATTTCGAAATGGTTCCGGCTTCTATCGCCGGAGAAACTATGACAACACAGGAACGGGAATGTGGGAATCCGTGGCTTCGCAGTATGATCGGTGTGCTGTTTGGTGCGGAAATGTGCAAACGGCGCTGCCGGCATCGCAGATGCAGGAGATGGATGTAACGGCGGAAATTACAGCATAGTAAGAAGGAAAAGATAAATGAACAGGAAAGTAATTAAACCAGTGGTGCTGTCAGGGCTTTTTCTGGCAGCACTGATTGTTTTCAGTATCATAACCAATCAGGATAATAAAGATATGACAACGGCGATGAAGGAGGCAACCCTTCCCATCGTCCAGTTTTATGAAGGAAATAACAGCGTGGCACAGCTGCACGGATACGTATCGGAAATGAATATTACAAAGATGCGGGATGGAATTGTGCCGGTAGACCATACACGACTGCTTCCGCTGAAAATTAATACATATGGACAAAAAATCAGAGGCATTGCTTATGAAATCCGGAGTCTTGATGATTCCCGGCTGGTTGCAAAGGGGGGATGCACAGGGGATCAAAGAAAAAAATAATGAAATCTCTGCAAACCTGAAAATCCAGAATATCCTCGGAAAAGGGGAAGAATATGAACTGATTGTTATTCTTGCTTCAGGAAAAAATAAGATCCGGTATTACACCCGGCTGATGCAGACACAAAACGATGATACTCAGGCATGTATGGATTTTGCACTGCAGTTTCATGAATATACATTCCGGGATGATGCAAATAAATTTATTCCGAAATATATGGATGCGGCAACAGGCGATACCAGTACACTCAATTATGTGGATTTAAGCTGTACCTTAAACCAGATTACCTGGGCAGATTTAAAACCGGAGCAGATGGGAGAACCCGAGGCATCTTTCAAGGAAATCAATGATTCCTATGATGTGATCACACTCCGGTATGTGGTGACCACCAAAGGAACCGGTGGGGAAACCGAGTATTATAATGTGGAAGAATATTATCGTCTGCGTATGACGGAATCCCGTATGTATGTCTTAAATTTTGAGCGTACTTTAAATCAGATTTTCCGTGGGGAAAACCGGTTTATTACAGATAATAATCAGATCCAGCTTGGCATACGTGACAAAAATATTGAATATGCTGTAAGTGAGACCGGAGATGTGATCGCGTTTGTACAGCAGGGAGAACTCTGGTGCTTTGACCGTGTAAATAATAAGATTGTACAGGTATTCAGTTTCCTTGGGGCAGAGGGGATCAATGCGAGGGATAACTGGGATCAGCATGATATCAAAATTGCCCGTGTGGATGAAGCGGGAAGTATTGATTTTGTTGTATATGGATATATGAACCGTGGGGATCATGAAGGCGAAGTGGGCACGGCAGTATATCATTATGATGGTCTGGTACACACTATAGAGGAAGAAATTTTTATCCCGTCGGATGTTTCCTATGAAATACTCAAAGCACAGATGGGGCAGTTAATGTATGTGAACGAAAAGGGGACATTTTACCTGATCATGGATCAGAAACTTACAGTATAGATACGGACAAGCGGACTCCGGAAGTGCTTGTGAAAGATCTGAAAGAAAGCTGTTATAAAGTGTCGGAATCGAATCAGTATTTTGCGTGGGTAGACAGCGAAAAAGAATACAAAAGCGATGTGATTCACCTGATGAATTTGAAAAATGCTTCTGTCTATGATATCAAGGCAAAAAAGGGAGAGTATATTCTTCCGCTTGGGTTTATCGATGAAGATTTTATTTACGGAGCAGCAAAGAAAGATAAGGTGATGGTTGCAGCAGCGGGAAATACGGTTTTCCCGATGAAAAATTTAACCATCATGGATACTTCCGAAAATTCACACAGTATCTTAAAGACGTATGAACCGTCCAGGGGAAGTATCGGTTCCATTTCGGTGGAGGATTATACAATTACCATTCATCTGATCAAAAAGTCCGGCGGACATTATGTGGCTGCAGGAACCGATGCGATCATGAACCGTGAGGGAGACACGGAAGAAAAAGTTACCGTGGGATCAACCGTGACAGATCGCAAGGAAACACAGTACCAGCTTATGATGAAAAATGGGGCAGATGCATCCAAAATTAAAATGCTGGCTTCCAAATCTGTTTTACTCGAAAATCCGCGTGATGTTTCCGTGAAAAATAAGGAGTCGCAGGAATACTTTTATGTGTACAAAAAAGGTGATGTGCTGTTTGCAACCGATGAGATCGCGGATGCCATCGTCTGCGCCAATAATCATATGGGGGTTGTGGTGGATTCCAAGCAGCAGTATGTATGGATGCGTGCGCGTAAATCGGCGCAGACGGCATTTAGCAGCCTGAAAGTAAACGATGCGGATAAGAGTTCATCATCCGTGGTTCAGGCGGTCAGTGCCATGCTTAATTACAGAGGAAACGGGCTCAGTGTAAAAGAACTCATTGACAATGGAGGAACCCCGAAAAGCGCGATTGAAAATACATTAAAAGATTCAGTTGTTCTTGATATATCCGGCTGCACAGTAGAGGAGATTCTGTTTTATGTCAGCAAGGGAAGCCCGGTATTTGCAATGACCGGAACAGACAGTGCCGTATTAGTGACGGGATATACCTCTGGAAGCATTTATTATTATGATCCGCAGACCCATTCCACGAGGTCAAAAAGTTATAAAGATGCGGATGACTGGTTCCGGAAAGCAGGATACATTTTCTTTACTTATTTGGACCGTTAATTTTCATTGTAAAAATGAACAATTAAGGACAAGGTTTTATGGATGATTCGTGAAGATTTAACAGAAATAAAGTTCGTATATTGCAATTCCTGGATAAGTGAGATATATTTGAGAATGAGTTATATAGTTTTGGAAAGGGAGAGCGTATGAGTAAGAAAAATGTGATCGTTTCTAATGTGTCAGAAGGACACGACAATCCAATCGCAGAACTTGTTCAGGTAGCATGTCAGTTCGACAGCGATATTATGTTGGAGAGCGATAACCGCAGAATTAATGCAAAGAGCATTATGGGAATTATGGCGTTTAATCCATCCGATGGAATGTCGGTTGATATTGTGACGGAGGGTGCCGATGAAGAAGCAGCACTTGATGCAATTGAAAAATTTTTAGTATGTGAATAATTCTGGTTAGGAGGAATCGTTATGCAGGAGAAGAAGTTAAACAAAGCAGTTTCTGACGTGAAGCTGATGAAGACACCAGAGGGAAAGACAGAAGTTAAAAATGCGGTTAAGGATGCTACAAAAAAGTAGAATCAAAAGTCGGGGATGTTGCTGAGGCAGCAGCAAAGAAAGCAGAAGTTGTAGAAGAGAAGGCAAAAGAAGTTGCAAAGGCAACAACAAAGGCTGTTGTTGAGAAGGCAGAACCTGTTGTGAAGAAAGCTGCAACGAAAGCAAAGGCTGCTACAAAGGCAAAGAAAGAAAAACAGCCGGCAAAGACCGAAATCATTGTTCAGTATCAGCAGAATGCTGCAAATCTTGGAGAACTTGAGGATAAGGTAAAGAAACAGTTTGTAGCTGAGGGACATCGTGCCGGATGCATTAAGACATTAAATATTTATGTAAAGCCGGAAGAGTACAAGGCATATTATGTAATCAATGACAAGTTCTTTGGAAGTGTAGATCTCTTCTAAGCGAGTTTTATTACCCATACATGATATAAATAAAGGACGACTGCAGATGCAGCCGTCTTTTACGTGGTATGAGACAGGATATTCATAAAAAAGAGTATAAAAAAAGAAACCGGATAAACAGTTTCTTTAAAAGAGCGGGTGATGGGAATCGAACCCACGTATCCAGCTTGGAAGGCTGGTGTTCTACCATTGAACTACACCCGCATATAGTGCCTAGTTCCGGAATCGAACCAGAGACACGAGGATTTTCAGTCCTCTGCTCTACCAACTGAGCTAACTAGGCATTGCAGTGGATTTCTTAATTGAAAATCTCACGCGGAACATTTAGTATTATATCCGAGTGAGATCTTCTTGTCAAGAAAAAAATCATTATTTTTGATTTTTTGAATATCCTGTGTGTAGCAGCGCAGAATTTCTCCAACGCTCCATGCCTGGGCATAGCAACCACGGCAGGTATGCGGGGCATCACCGTCAAAAATTTCGGAAATAGAACCAATGCAGCCCTCTTCCAAAAGGTGGGTCTGTACCGGTGCAAGATATGCCATTGCCTGTTTTTTTGCTTCCGGAGAGTGGTGGTGGACTTTCATGTAAGCGGTCAGAAAGCCGCCCATCAGAAATCCCCATGCGGTTCCCTGATGGTAAGCGGCATCTCTTTTCGGAAGAGAGCCACAGTAGATCCCGTGATAGTCTTTGTGTTCCGGAGAGAGGGAGCGTATGCCGGGGCCGGCAAGCAGCTTTTCCTCTACGGTATTTACCACCTGCAGAGCCTGTTTGGCTGTGAGCATGGTATGTGGAAGGCTGACGGCATAGATCTGGTTGGGCGGATGCTTGCATCTTTGCCGTTTTCTTCAATAACGTCATAGAGACATCCGTCTTTTTCGTTCCAGAATTCTTTTCGGAAAGAAGCAGATACACGAGTGGCAAGCTGGCGGTAAACGGAGGAATCTTCTTTGAAATGTTCTGCCAGTTCCGCAGTCACGCACAGCGCATTGTACCACAGTGCATTGATTTCTACCGGTTTTCCGTGACGCGGGTAGCTACCCAGTCACCGACACGGACCGTCCATCCAGGTTACCTGGTCCAATCCGCTTCCCGGCAGTCGATGAGGCGTCATCATCCATATAGATGGAAAAATCCGTGCCGTGTGCATAGGCATGAATAATTTCACGCAGAACGGGGTAAATACGCCGCTGTATATAGTCATAATCCGATGGTTGTCCGGTAACCTTCAAATATGCGTCCACGGCATAAAAATACCACAGAGAGGCATCTGCAGTGTTATAGAGAGGGTCCTGCCGTCATCCGGAAACATATTCGGGACCATGCCGTGATGGACATACTGCGCAAAGGTCGAAAGAATTTCCCGGGCATCCGAAAACCGCCGGGTGGCCAGTGTCAGCCCGGAAAAAGCGATCATGGTATCTCTGCCCCAGTCGGTAAACCACGGAAGACCTGCAAGGATTGTCATAAGTCCGGTGGAATCGCGCCGGGCAAGAAACTGGTCTGCTGCCACGACAAGTGTATTGGCAAAAGCATCATCGCCATATCCCGCCTGTTGTTTTAAGGAATCATAATATTCCTGTACGTGTGCGATTTCGATTGCTGCGGTATCTGCCTGCGGGCGGGAAAACACAGGGGTGTCCTGTACCGGGTGGACGGTGCAAAGCAGGGAAATCTCTGTACTGCTGTGTGCCGGAAGTGTAAAACGCAGATCATATGGGCAAAAATGTGTATCCAGTCCTGCCGTTTCGTTGTCTACTTCCGTCTGGTACTGCATATCCACGTCGTATTGGTTTTCACGTGGAAAAAGTCTGCCGGCACTGCAGGAAAGCTCGATGCAGAGTCCGGGTGCAGCAGCCGGGATCAGAGTGAAACCGCCCACTGTGTTTGGCTCACAGGTAAACTGCAGGTCAGAAACGGCAGACGATGCACTGTGCTCCCGGAAATTCATAAGCGGGGTGATGGAAAGTCCGGCTTCCTCTCCCTGGTTTGTAATCGTATAGGAGATCGCAACTGTGTTTGATTCCCGCAGCAGGGCCAGATGTTTGTCCATACGGATATTGCCGGCGGCATAGGAAAAGCAGACAGTTCCGTCACAGGAGAAATCCGTTAAAAAACGCTGTCCTTGCGTGCGGATGGGAGAATGTCCTTTCCCGGCATGCTGGGAAGTTTCCAGATTGTAAACATGGGTTCCCTGTGTCAGTTTTCATTGGTTTTGGAAAATACCAGATAGCGCTCGACCGGGGGATGCAGACTGGCAATCAGATATCCCTGATGTGTCCGGTTGCAGGCACCGATGATGGAGCCTCCCGCGTATCCGCCGATTCCATTGGTCATGGTCCATTCACGGCGGATGTTTTTTTCAAAATCTGCAAGTTTTTCTGTTGGAATATGTATCATATGCACCTCCGAAAATAAACGAAAAATAATATCTCTTATTGTAAGGGCTGGGGAACAAAAAATCTACTGTATTTATGAAAAATTATTCTCTAGTGGAAAAAAAGTGTGGGATGGAGTATAATTAACATTACTACAAATGAAGGAGAGATAGAAGATTGGAAGTATATGTATTAGTACCGGTCCGGAAGACCGTGGTTGCAAAAGTAGTGGGGACATTGATGCTTGTACTTGCAGTAGTGAGTCTGCTTGCAGCATGTCTGACCAGTGGCATTACATTACCGGTTGCACTGGTATGCGGAATTGTCTGGTTTGTTCTGATGGGAAACTCCAAGGAGTTTGAGTATTCTTATTTTGACGGGGAAGTCCGCTTCGCAAAAGTTTTAAACAAGAACCGCAGAAAGTCACTGGGAGGTTATCCGATGGATGATGTAATTCAGATTGCACCGGCCGGAGATCGCAGTGTATCACAATACGAGAGAGAGGGTGTCAAGGTGATTGATTATACCTCTCATGACAAAGATACTGCATATTATGATATGGTTCTGAAAAAGGAAGGCGAGACACTGCTGATCAAATTTGAACCGGATGATAAATATCTGGAAGCAGTGGAGTTTAAATACAGACAAAAAGTAATTCGCAGAAGTACACAGGCGTAAGAAAAAGGGGTGCCGAAATCCGGCATCCCTTTCCTGTGAGTGGATAGTTCTTATTTCGTTTTGTCAGAAGGGGTATCGAGATAGTGCATGCGTGAATCCGGTGAAATGGCAGGGGCAACGGATCTGCCCTGTGTGTTCATCAGTTTCAGACAATTCGGACACAGGGTACCGAAAGAAACCGGAGCACCACAGCGCTGGCAGTGCATGCCGGAGATAGTGGAAGCTGTGTTGACCTCATGATATTCGATCCGGCCTTCCCGAATCCACTCTTTGATCTGCCGGAGAGGAATATGGAAATGTTCTGCAACTTCATATTCATTTACAGTGTTGGCGCGGATATAATCCCGCACATTCCGGAAAAGCTGTGCTTCCTGACAAGTGGGACATAGCGTTCCTTCATAATGTTTTGGAAGCGTGCGTCCGCAAAATTCACAGTATTTATATTTATCGGAAATATTTTTTTCAGTCAGCATAGTTGTCACTCTCCATTGCTATTTACTAGTTACTATTATAACAACTGAACCATGTTTTTTCAATTAAGAAAGGATAACAGATCTGTGGAATATCAATTACAAAGAGAAAACCCAATTGCGTATTTGACTCCGGAGTGGAGGAATCAGTGTCCTGCGGGAACTGATCCGGATTATGCCGGAGGAAGATTTTATTTATTTCGGTGATTCTAAAAATGCACCATACGGAAC
>ENA-OQER01000569-OQER01000569.1-human-gut-metagenome-genome-assembly--contig:-NODE-569-length-19719-cov-2.202787_pt1 | contig 19719 bp, 28 predicted proteins | sample MGYA00242797_ERZ504639 | MGnify/ENA primary metagenome ERZ504639 (study PRJEB26092, sample SAMD00036306) | human gut metagenome | host: Homo sapiens | study: EMG produced TPA metagenomics assembly of...
TCGACAACGGTCAAAGAGATCGCCAGCTACCATGGCGATATCTCCAATTGTGCCCGGAGTCGGTGATTGAGAAGATATATCAAAAAATGGAAGTGTCAAGCAGGATTGAGAAAGTGCGAAGTACAAAACAATCCGTAAGGCATCTTTAATTAGAACTAGAACCAGAAATCAGAATAAAAATAGGAGTGATAACGATGAGCAGCAGAATTGAGCAGATTATTGAAGAAATCGAGGAGTATGTAGACAGTTGTAAATTCCAGCCACTCTCTTCTACAAAGATCGTGGTAAATAAAGAAGAACTGGAAGAGCTTCTGCGTGAGCTTCGTATGAAGACACCGGATGAGATCAAACGTTACCAGAAGATCATCAGCAACAAAGATGCGATCCTGGCAGACGCACAGTCCAAAGCAGATGCGATCATCGCAGACGCAAAGACACAGGCACAGCAGATGGTTACGGAAAGTGAAGTTATGCAGCAGGCATATGCACAGTCCAATGAGCTGCTGGAGAACACCAACCAGCAGGCACAGGAGATCATGGACAATGCAACAACCGATGCCAACAACATCCGTATGGGTGCACTGCAGTACACCGATGAGATGCTGGCAAATCTGGAAAAGATCATGAGCCATACGATCGATGCAGCAGGCGAGAAATACAATACTTTCATCAATTCGATCCAGTCCTGCTACGATATCGTAAACAAGAACAGACGCGAGCTGTCACCGGGCGGAAACCCTGCATCTTATGCAGCACCGCAGCAGGATGCGGATTACGATGACGACGAGGCTTAAAAAAAGGCCCGGAAGCAGCGTAATGCAGAGTATTTCACACAGAAATATCAGCAGAGCGAGCAGTATTTTGGTAAAAAAATAGCTACGAAGAGATAAGGGGGTGTCTTTTATGACACTCCCTGTTTGCATGAAAGAGCAAAGACCGCCAAAAGCCAGAAACGGGAGCAATATCACATAACTTTGCGGATAAGCAAATGCGGCAGTGACGGCAGGGATTCCGCCTGTAATTTCCAGAAAGCAGGAGAAAAAGCGGCACTTTCTGCACGCATGCGGGGTATGTGTGTGATCACATTGGATAAGACGGAAAATAATATAATATAACCGTCCAAGCTTTAACAGGACTGAGAGGGCATCTTGGAGGCAGGCATCAAGCAGTGCAAGAGAAAGCACGGGACTCGATGTCTTTTTTCACGGAGAGAAAAGGAACTGCCGCAAAAGAAAAATGCCATCAGACAGACAAAAGCAGGTATTATGTACAGAAAAGAGACGGTGATCCCGGCTTTCTCCGGGTGTTTTAAGTGCAGTGTCAGAAAATAGGTGATAAGAAAAGCCGGACTTACGTTGTTACAGAAACCGAAGAGCATGGAAGCTTCCTTTGGATCGATCTGATCGGTTTTTAAAAGATTGGCAAGAATTTGGCACCGGAAGGATAACCGAAGAAAAAGCCGCACAGGAACGCATAAAGCGCGGCCGGGGAGAGATGGAGATATTTCGGGTAAAAGTCCGGGCAGGAAGAGAAGATGTTCGATCAGGCGGCTCTGGATCAGGATGTTGGAAAAGACCATGAACGGCAGAAGGGTGGGAACCAGAGTGAAAAACCACAGGTTCAGTCCCATTTTTGCACCTTCAAAGACCAGACTAGGGAAAAACAACAGAATCACAAACAGGGTAGCACCAAGAAGTGAAGAAAAGAAAGATTTCATAAAAAATTCCTCTTTTTGCGTATCGTATGCATCAATCCAAAAACATATGCATATAAAAATAAGACAGCATTTGTGAGGGGAGCTTCGGATGAAGAAAAAGCGACCGGATGATACGATCAGAAAAAGGATCTGTTTTCTGTTCCTTGCAGTGCTTGTTCTTTTTGTCGGAATGGCGATATTCCATCATGAAAAGAGAAAATATGCTCTGCATGACAGAGTCATTGAAATGGAACATTTCGTTCTATGCAGGCAGGCGGCAGCTTGCAGGAAGAAACAGCAGAACTTCAGAAACAGAGCGGACTTTCGAAAGGAAAACTGCTGGCACTTGCTTTTGCGGGTGCTCAGGCGTCTTTTCCAAAGAAAATGCCGACGATCGATGAGTTGCAGCAGACGGCGAAGTGGATGTACCGTTATCGCCCGAAACAATATGAGATGCTGGAAAATGCGTTCTGTGCGGTATGGATGATCTTGTCTGCTTTCCAGTAAAATGCAGGGTATCTTATGAGGATTCCTGGATGGAAGAACGCACCTACGGCGGCAAACGGGGGCATGAGGGGACGGATCTGATGCCGCCGACAAATCAGAGAGGGTTTTATCCGGTATTTTCTGCCACAGCCGGGACGGTTGAGCATATGGGATGGCTTCAAAAGGGCGGATGGCGGATCGGAATCCGCAGTGAACAGGGCGGTTACTTTTATTATGCCCATCTCTCGGAATATGCACCGGGGATGGAAGAAGGGAAAACAGTAGAAGCCGGCGAAATGCTGGGCTATATGGGGGACAGCGGTTACGGAGAAGAGGGCACGGTCGGTCAGTTTGCCGTACATCTGCATTTTGGCATTTACATACAGACGGCAGACGGGCGGGAAGTCAGTGTCGATCCTTACTGGATCTTAAAAGGTCTGGAGGGGGAACCTTGAGGTGACAGTTGGAAAAAAGGAAAAATTATGCTATACTGGTCTGACTGAGGAAGGACGGTAAGTAATGTAGGAGGAGTGGTTTTTATGGAAATACAGTTATGGAAGGATATTTTAAATCCATATGAGCTGGCGGTGGAGGAACTGCTGGTAAAATTTAATCATCTGATCAAAGAGTACCAGGATCGGGGTATGTACTCGCCGATGGAGCAGGTCTGCGGCAGAGTCAAATCGATCTCCAGTATTTTAGATAAAGCACAGAAGAAAAACATTGAAGTTGACAAGATTGAAGAACAGCTGGATGATATCGCAGGCATCCGCATCATCTGCCAGTTTGTGGAGGATATTGAGAAGGTGGCGGATCTTATAAGAAACCGCTCCGATATGCAGGTCGTTACGGAAAAGGACTATATCAATCATATGAAATCGAGCGGTTACCGCAGTTACCATATGATCGTGTCTTACCCGGTGGAGACCTTTTCCGGAACAAAGACCATCCGCGTGGAGATCCAGATCCGCACTCTGGCGATGAATTTCTGGTCTACGATCGAACATTCGCTTCAGTATAAATATAAACAGCATATGCCGGATCACATCCGGGAGAAACTGAGCCGCGTTGCCGATGCGATCATTGTGCTGGACAATGAGATGTCAACGGTACGCAGCGAGATCATGGATGCACAGAATTCCTGCCAGATCCAGACGAATCTGGTCAAAGATATTTTAAATAATATCCAGAATCTGTATACGATTGCCAACAAACGGGAACTTGTCAAGATCCAGGATGAGTTTTACCGGATCTATGAGACAAAGGATCTGGAACAGCTGCGTCGTTTTCACAGCGATCTGGACAATATTACAGAAGGTTACCATGTGCAGGCATTTAAGTGATCTTGATGCATAAAGAATGTCAGAGGCATTTTTTGAGCAGATGTGGTATAGGAAAAGCAAATAATAAGAAACGAGAAAGGATAAAAAGATGGAACTGCCTTCAAATTATTTAGAAGAGATGAAAGAACTGCTCGGTGATCAGTATGAGGCATATCTTGCAAGTTTTGAGCAGAAAACCAGACAGGGACTTCGTGTAAATACCGCGAAGATTGCACCGGAAACCTTCAGGCAGAAGGCAGATATTTCTCTTGAATGTGTACCGTGGTGTGAGAACGGCTTTGCTTTTGATGAAAAGCAGACGGTGACAAAGCATCCATATTATTATGCGGGGCTTTATTATGTGCAGGAGCCAAGTGCGATGATCCCGGCATCACACCTTCCGGTAGAGCCGGGCGATTTTGTGCTGGATCTCTGTGCGGCTCCGGGCGGCAAGGCGACGGAGCTTGGTGCAAAATTAAAAGGAAAAGGCATGCTGCTTGCAAATGACATCAGCAATTCCAGGGCCAAAGGGCTTTTAAAGAATCTGGAGCTTTTTGGCATTTCGAATCTGTTTGTATCAAGTGAAGAGTCCGATAAGCTCAAAAAAGCTTATCCGGCGTATTTTGACAAGATCCTGATCGATGCACCGTGTTCCGGAGAAGGGATGTTCCGCGGGATAAGGCAATGGTAAAAGACTGGCTGCAAAAAGGACCGGATACTATGTGCCGATCCAGAGAAAGTTGCTGCTCGATGCGGCGGATATGCTGAAAAAGGCGGAATGCTCCTGTATTCGACCTGTACATTTTCTGTAAAAGAAACGAAGAAAACATCGCTTATCTTTTGCAGGAGCGGCCGGATATGGAACTTCTGATGCCAGAATGGGATGAATATTTCTCCCATGGAAAAAAAGAAGGATTTGAGAACTGTATCCGCATTTTCCGCATCTGGCACCGGGCGAAGGCCATTTTGCGGCTCTGCTTGGAAAACGCACCGACGGCGAAGAACAGAGTGAAAAATGTCTGAAAAAACCGGCGAAAAGCAAAAAAACACCGGTGTCTGATCTCAAGGACTGCCCGGAATTTGCAGTATTTATGCAGCAGATAACAAAGCCTTTATCCGGAAAAACGGAAGTTCAGAAAGAACGCATCTATCTGCTTCCGGAAGGGACGAAGATCGAGCGGGGTATCCGTTATCTCCGCACCGGGCTTTATCTTGGAGATCAGAAGAAAAAGCGGTTTGAGCCGTCGCAGGCTCTTGCCATGTGCTTAAAAGCAGAAGATTTTAAGAAGAGCGTCTCTTTTAAAAGGGACGATGAGCGTGTGATCCGTTACTTAAAAGGAGAGACCCTGGATTTATCCGACACAGAGGCGGAAAACGAAAAAGGCTGGGTACTGGTCTGCGTGGACGGTTACGGGCTTGGCTGGGGCAAAGCGGCCGGCGGTACCTTAAAAAACAAGTATTATGCAGGATGGAGAATGCAGTCATGAGTTATCGATTGGATCAGTATCTGACACTTGCCGGCGAGGGAAGTCGCTCCCAGGTGAAACAATTCCTGAAAAAGGGACTTGTCCAGGTGGACGGTATCACCGAAAAGCAGGCAAAGAGAAAAGTACTGGGGAACGAGCAGATCACGCTAAACGGAAAACCAGTATATTATGAAGAGCATTGCTATCTGATGCTGCACAAACCGGCAGGTGTGGTCACCGCAACCGAAGATAAAAAAGAAAAGACCGTCATGGATCTGATTACGTTGCAGCAGAAAAAGGATTTGTTCCCGGTCGGAAGGCTGGACAAAGACACGGAAGGACTGCTTCTTGTCACAAACGACGGAGAGCTGGCACACCGTCTGCTTTCTCCGAAAAAACATGTGGATAAATGCTATTTTACGAGAGTGATCGGGCAGATCCATGAAGAAGATATCCACAAATTCAAGGAAGGGTTGGATATCGGAGATGAAAAGAAGACTCTTCCGGCGGACCTTGAGATCCTCTCGTCGGGAGAGATTTCCGAAGCGAAAGTCACGATCTGCGAAGGACGTTACCACCAGGTCAAACGGATGTTTGAGGCGATCGGCTGCAAAGTGATCTATCTGAAACGACTTTCCATGGGAAGCCTTACCTTAGATCCGGCTCTGGAAAAAGGAGCGTTCCGCAAACTGACCGAAGAAGAGATTGCGGCACTTTTACAGCCGCCAAGAAAGGAAAAAGAATGAGCACAGATTTTTTGCCTGTTTCCAGAAAAGATATGGAAGAGAGAGGGATCGAGCAGCTGGATTTTGTCTATGTGATCGGAGATGCCTATGTGGACCATCCATCGTTCGGACATGCCATCATCAGTCGGCTTCTGGAGGCACATGGCTTCCGGGTGGGGATCATTTCACAGCCCGACTGGAAGGATGAAAAGAGTATTTCCATTTTAGGGAAGCCGCGTCTTGGATTTCTGGTGTCGGCCGGAAACATGGATTCCATGGTCAACCATTATACGGTTTCCAGGAAAGAAGACAGAAAGATGCTTACACACCGGGCGGTGTGATGGGAAAACGCCCGGACAATGCTACGATCGTCTACTGCAACCTGATCCGCCGCACCTACAAGCATACCCCGATCATCATTGGCGGGATCGAGGCGAGTCTTCGCAGACTCGCCCACTATGATTACTGGTCGGACAGCCTGAAACGCTCCATTTTGCTGGATTCGGGGGCAGATTTGATCTCTTATGGGATGGGAGAACACAGCATCATAGAGATTGCGGAAGCACTGGATGCGGGAATCCATGTACGCGATATCACGTTTATTGCGGGAACCGTTTACAAAACAAGGATGCTGGATGAAGCCGTCGATACGATCGTGCTGCCGTCCTATGAAAAATTAAAAGAAGACAAACTCTGGTATGCCAGAAGTTTTTATACACAGTACTGTAATACCGACGCATTTGCCGGAAAGCGGCTTGCGGAGCCTTACGGAGAGCATCTTTATATTGTGCAGAATCCGGCAGCAAAACCACTTACGCAGATGGAAATGGATGATATCTATGCATTGCCTTATAAAAGAACCTGGCATCCGTCCTACGATGCCAGGGGCGGCGTTCCGGCAATCTCGGAAGTCAAATTCAGCCTGGTCAGCAACCGCGGCTGTTTTGGCGGATGCAGTTTCTGTGCACTGACGTTCCATCAGGGACGGATCATCCAGACGAGAGGGCATGAGTCCATTATCGAAGAAGCGAAACAGATGACGGAAGATAAGGATTTCAAAGGCTATATCCACGATGTCGGCGGACCGACGCCAACTTTCGCCATCCGGCATGCGAAAAACAGCTGAAAAAGGGCGTGTGCCCGAACAAACAATGTCTGTTTCCAAAGCCGTGCCAGAATATGCGGGCAGACCACAAAGATTATCTGATCCTGCTGCGTAAACTGCGGAAGATCCCGAAAGTCAAGAAAGTGTTTATCCGTTCCGGTATCCGCTTTGATTATCTGATGGCAGATAAGGATGAGAGCTTCTTCCGGGAACTGGTCAAATACCATATCAGCGGACAGCTCAAAGTGGCTCCGGAACATGTGGCGGACAAAGTGCTCGCAAAGATGGGCAAACCGGAGCATGCTGTTTATCAGAAATTTGTTAAAAAATATGAACAGCTCAACAGACAGGAGGGTATGAACCAGTTTCTGGTGCCGTATCTGATGTCCTCCCACCCGGGCTGTTCCCTGACAGAAGCTGTGGAACTGGCAGAATATCTCCGTGATCTTGGCTATATGCCGGAGCAGGTGCAGGACTTTTATCCGACACCGTCCACGATCTCGACCTGTATGTACTATACCGGTGTCGATCCGCGGACGATGGAGCCGGTCTACGTTCCGAAAAATCCGCATGAGAAAGCGATGCAGAGAGCTCTGATCCAGTACCGCAATCCGGCCAATTATGAGCTGGTCAAAGAGGCACTGTTAAAGGCACACCGCAGCGACCTGATCGGATTTGACGCCAAATGTCTGATCCGCCCGCGTCCGGATAAAAATCGTCAAAATTATCAGGGCACGGATAAAAACCGCCGGGGACAAGATGACAGAAACATGGGTGGCAAAAACGCAGGCAGGAAAAATACAGGAAACAGCAGCAATCAAAATGGACGAAATACTGCAAAAGAGCGTCCGGCAGGCAAAAAGAAGACAATCCGCAACACGCATAACAGAAAGAAGAAGTGATATGTCAGAAAGAAAAAAGATTGCCATTGTAACGGGAGCCTCTTCCGGTATGGGAAGAGCATTTGTACAGCAGATCATGGACAAGTACCGCAGACTTGATGAAATCTGGGTGATTGCAAGGCATCTGCAAAAAGAGATGTGGCAGGAACGTTTTGGGACAAAGATTGTGCTTCTGCCGCTGGATCTTTTGCAGGAAGCACAGCAGGAGCGGTTAAGATGCAGGCTCTTTGCGGAGGATGTCCAGGTCAAGATTTTGGTAAATGCCGCCGGAATGGGACGGATCGGAACATTTGAAGAGATCACACTTCCGGAACATCAGCAGACGACGAGGCTGAACGACGAAGCACTGATGACCGTCACGTATCTGTGCCTTCCTTATATGGGAAAAGGCAGTCATATCGTTCAGATGGCATCGGCATCGGCGTTTGTGCCGCAGCGGGATTTGCCGTCTATGCGGCATCAAAAGCTATGTGCTGAGCTTTTCCAGAGCACTGCGAAGCGAAGTGCGAAAAAAAGGTATCACCGTGACCTGTGTGTGCCCGGGACCGGTGGACACGGCTTTTTTTTTGAAGGAGCCGAGAAATACCATAAAATGCCGCTGTTTAAGAAAAAATCTATGGCAGATCCAAAGCCTGTCGTGGAAAAGGCCGTTTATGATGCGGCCTGCGGGCGGGCATTGTCCATTTACGGATGGTCGATGAAAGCGTTGTTTCTTGCGTGCAAGATTTTGCCGCACCGTCTGATCATTGACCTGACTGCCATATTTTTTAAACCATAACGCAACCGGCAGCCAGACTCTGTGAAAGGACCGACTGTGAATCGGAAACAACTGGAGGAAATCATGAAGAGAGACAAAGGAGAATTTGGGTATATCAAATCCCAGAAAATCAAACGCGGACTGATCACGCTGGTGATGTTCGCAATCCCGATCATCATTTTTCTGACCGGGCTTTTTATCACAAAGACAAGGCTGAATATGTTTACCTTTGTGGCGATCATGGGGTGTATCCCGGCAGCCAGAGCAGCAACCGGGTTTATCATGATGCTGATGCAAAAACCGGCATCGGAAGCATTAAAAGAAAAGATCGAGCAGGTAAACGAAAATGTACGGATCTTATATGATATGACCTTTACTGCTTATCAGAAAACAGTTCCGGTCGATGCAGTTGCCGTGAGCGGGACGCAGGTGATCGGTTATGTGAGCAGTGAAAAAGCGGATCTTTCGTTTGGAGAAGAACACATCCGGGAGATTTTAAAGAACAATAAATGCAAATCGGTCGGTGTGAAACTGTTCTGGGAGGAAAAACGTTCTGGATCAGTTAAAGCAGATGAACCAGAAACAGAGTGAACATGAGACGACGGGCAGCCGGAAGGCAGAATATATCTGCGACGTGCTGCGTGCGATCGTACTTTAACAAAATCAGGCAGCAAAGAGGATTGCGAATATCCGCCTGACAACAGTAAAATACCAGGAAAGGAAAAGCAATGAGAGAACTTGTGATCTCAAAGTACGAGGCAGGGCAGCGTTTTGATAAATTTCTCGCAAAATATATGGAACTGGCACCGAAAAGCTTTTCGTATAAGATGATGCGAAAGAAAAACATCACGCTGAACGGTAAAAAAGCAGCAGGAAATGAAAAACTGGAAGAGGGAGATACAGTGAAACTGTTTCTCTCCGAAGAGACGATCGAAGGATTCCGGGAAAAGAAAAAAAAGAGCCGTAACATACCGGGGCAAAGCTGGATATTCTCTATGAAGATGAGCAGGTCATGCTGATCAACAAGCCGGCAGGGATGCTCTCGCAGAAGGCGGAAAAAGGCGATATTTCCATGGTGGAGCATCTGATTTCCCATCTTCTGGATACCGGCGAAGTGACCGAAGAAATGTTAAAAACATTCCGGCCGTCCCTGTGCAACCGTCTGGACCGCAATACGAGCGGAATCGTGGCAGCGGGCAAGACGCTGCAGGGTTTGCAGATGCTCTCCGGGCTTTTCAAAGAACGTACCCTGCACAAATATTACCTTTGTATCGTAAAAGGCGTGATCAAAGAAGAACAGGATGTCAGAGGATGGCTTCTGAAAAACGAAAAGACCAACCAGGTCAGAATTTTCAAAAACGAGACAAAGGATGCCAGACCGATCCACACAAAATACCGTCCGCTTGCAGACAATGGGCAGGAGACGCTTCTGGAGATCGAGCTTCTGACAGGACGTACGCATCAGATTCGTGCTCATTTGTCCTATATGGGACATCCGATCTTCGGTGATCCGAAATACGGAGACGCAGTGTTGAATAAAAAACTGACTTCCGGGTACGGACTTCACATGCAGCTTCTGCATGCCTGGCATCTGGTATTTCCAGAGCTTTCCGGTGATTTTGAAGGACTTTCCGGTAAAAGCATCTACGCTCCGGCACCAAAGCAGTTTGTGAGTATTGCACAGAAAAGAGGACTTGGAACATGGGAACATGGAATTCCAGAGGTTTAAGAGGGTCCGCACTTGAGGAACTGATTAACCGCACGAACGAACAGTATCGCGAGAAAGGGCTGGCACTGATCCAGAAGATCCCGACTCCGATCACGCCGATCAAGATCGACAAAGAAAAGCGTCATATCACGCTGGCGTATTTTGATCAGAAAAGTACGGTCGATTATATCGGGGCAGTGCAGGGGATCCCGGTCTGCTTTGATGCAAAAGAATGTGCGTCAGATACCTTTGCTCTCCAGAATATCCATCCGCATCAGGTCGCTTTTATGCAGGATTTTGAAAAACAGGGCGGGATCGCCTTTCTGCTGATTTATTATACCGGAAGAAATCTGATCTTATATCTTCCGTTCAGGGATATGATACGGTTCTGGGAACGGGCACAGAATGGAGGACGCAAAGTTTCCGTTTTGAAGAAGTAGATCTTTCCTATCAGATTGAAGCCGGACACGGCGTATTTGTACCGTATCTGGAAGCGATTCAAAAAGATTTGGATGCCAGGGATTGACAGAAATCAGAATTGAGCATATAATAACATCTGATTTTGCATGATAATTAGGTAACACGTTAATACAATAAAGTGAAACAGATGGAGAATTTGAAGGATCTAATGCATGATTTTATACGGTAATGCCGATATTTACATGACGGGATTATTGCATATTCTCACAAAGAGCAAGGGCAGAAGAGAATGGAGGAACCTATGGAACAGAGACTGCTGCACACACCGGAGGGCGTGCGTGATATTTACAGCGGAGAGTACGCCAGAAAGAAAGCACTTTTACAGAAACTGCACAGAGTCGTAGAGGGTTACGGTTACTGTGATATTGAGACACCGACCTTTGAATATTTTGATGTATTCAGCAGAGAGATCGGAACGACTCCGTCCAAAGATCTGTATAAATTTTTTGACCGCGAGGGAAACACCCTTGTACTTCGCCCAGATATGACACCGGCGATCGCCAGAGCCTATGCAAAATATTTTTCCAATGAGGAACTGGGTGTCCGACTTTCTTACATGGGAAATACGTTTGTAAACAACTCAAGCCTTCAGGGACATTTAAAAGAAATGACACAGCTCGGTGCGGACTGATCGGGGACGGCAGTGTGGAAGCCGATGCGAGATCACGGCAATGATTGTAGAGATGCTGCTGGCAGCCGGACTTACCGAATTTCAGGTGAGCATCGGACATGTAGAGTTCTTCCAGAGCCTGCTTGCAGAGGCCGGTGTTGACAAAGCTACCGAGCAGGAACTTCGCAGACTGATCACCAACAAAAACAATTTCGGTGTCGAGACACTGCTCGAAGAGCGGAACATGAATGAAAAGCTGACGAACCTGTTCAAACGCCTTCCGCAGATGTTCGGAAACATCGAAGTGCTCGATCAGGCAGAGAGTATGACGGATAATACACAGGCTCTGGCGGCGATCGCCCGCCTGCGTAAACTGTATGAGATCATCCGCAAATATGGATATGAGAAATATATTTCCTTTGACCTTGGTATGCTTGGAAGCTACGGTTATTATACCGGCGTACTGTTTCGTGCCTACACGTTCGGAACGGGAGATGCCGTTGTAAAAGGAGGTCGCTACGATCAGCTGATGGGATACTTTGGAAAGCCGGCAGCATCAATCGGATTTGTCGTGCAGGCAGATGAGCTTTTAAATGCACTTTCCAGACAGAAGATTGCGGTTCCGGTCGAAGAAGGACCGACGCTGGTTCTCTATGACAGTTTCGTCCGTGATCAGGCGATCGAAGCATCCATTCAGATCCGCAGGGACGGAGGAAAGGCAGCTCTGATGAGAAGAATAGAAGGTTATCCGCTTTTTTCTACAGCACCTATGCGAAACGCAATGCACTGGAAAAGGTTGTTTATTTTGCAGCGGACGGAAACGTACAGACAGTGAAACCGCAGGAGGAAAAAGAATGAGATATCTGACATTTGCACTGGGAAAAGGACGGCTCGCAAAGAAAACACTGGAGCTGTTTGAGAAAATTGGGATCACCTGCGAGGAGATGAAGGATAAAGATTCCAGAAAACTGATCTTTGTCAATGAAAAGCTGAAACTGCGTTTCTTTCTTGCAAAAGGACCGGATGTGCCGACTTATGTTGAATACGGTGCAGCTGATATCGGTATCGTAGGCGAAGATACCATTTTAGAAGAACAGAGAAAACTGTATGAAGTTCTGGATCTTGGATTCGGAAAATGCCGGATGTGCGTCTGCGGACACAGTCTGCGGCAGAACTTCTGAAACATCAGGAGCAGATCCGCGTAGCAACCAAGTATCCGCATATTGCAAAAGACTATTTTTATAATAAAAAACACCAGACAGTAGAGATCGTCAAACTGAACGGTTCGATCGAGCTGGCACCGATCGTCGGACTTTCCGATGTGATCGTCGATATTGTGGAGACCGGTTCCACACTTCGCGAAAACGGTCTGGTCGTACTCGAAGAAGTATGCCCGTTATCTGCCAGAGTGGTAGTCAACCAGGTGAGCATGCGTATGGAAAATGAAAGAATTACAAAGATTTTGACAGATCTGAAATCTGTGATCAAACAGGAGGCATAAAAGAATGCGTACAATAGCACTTACAGAGGAAACCAGAAAAAACGTGCTTGAGAATCTGCTGAAACGCAGCCCGAGCAGCTATGGAAAATTCGAGGATGCTGTGGCAGAGATCGTTGAGAATGTACGAAACAACAAAGATGCGGCAGTGTTTGAATATACGAAAAGATTTGACGGTGCCGATATCAACGCCGGAAACATCAAAGTGACAAAAGAAGAGATTGACGAAGCTTACGAACAGTTGATCCGTCTCTTCTGGATGTTATCAGAAAAGCACTGGTCAACATTCGTGAATATCACGAAAAACAGAAAAAATACAGCTGGTTTGACAGCAAACCGGACGGAACCATGCTCGGACAGAAAGTCATGCCGCTTGCAAAAGTCGGTGTCTATGTTCCAGGTGGAAAAGCAGTTTATCCTTCTTCTGTTCTGATGAATGTTGTACCGGCAAAAGTGGCAGGTGTGGAGAAGATCATCATGACGACCCCTTGCGGAAGGGACGGAAAAGTGTATCCGTCCACACTTGTTGCCGCTATGGAGGCAGGAGCAGATGAAATCTACAAAGTGGGTGGTGCCCAGGCGATTGCAGCTCTGGCATTCGGAACCGAGAGTATACCAAAAGTAGACAAGATCGTAGGTCCTGGAAACATCTATGTGGCACTTGCCAAAAAAGCTGTTTACGGACATGTCAGCATTGATTCCATCGCCGGACCGAGCGAGATCCTGGTACTGGCAGATGAGACAGCCAATCCGCATTATGTGGCAGCCGATCTGCTCTCTCAGGCAGAACACGACGAGATGGCTTCTGCAATCTTGGTGACGACAAGCCGTGACTTTGCAGATAAAGTTTCCGAAGAGATCGAAGGCTATTTAAAAACTCTCTCAAGAAGCGAGATCATCCGCAAATCACTGGACAATTATGGCTACGCACTGATTGCAGAGACGATGGACGAGGCGATTGAGACTGCAAACGAGATCGCATCTGAGCATCTGGAGATCGTGACGGCCAACCCGTTTGAAGTAATGATGAAGATCCGCAACGCCGGAGCCATCTTTATCGGAGAATACAGCAGCGAACCGCTGGGCGATTATTTTGCCGGACCAAACCACGTACTGCCGACCAACGGAACTGCAAAATTCTTCTCCCCGCTTGGCGTAGATGACTTTATCAAACGTTCCAGCATCATCTATTATTCAAGAGAGGCACTCAAAGATATCCACAAAGATATCATCCAGTTTGCCGAGGCAGAAAAACTGACGGCACATGCAAATTCGATCCGTGTCCGTTTTGAAGAGGAAGATGCCAATGAGTAGGACAGCCACCATCACCCGGACAACAAAAGAAACGGATATCGCAATGACGCTTCCCTTGACGGAAGCGGAAAATCCAAGATCAGTACCGGCATCGGATTTTTGATCATATGCTGGACGGATTTACCAGACATGGGCTGTTTGATATGAAACTTTCCGTAAAAGGAGATCTCTATGTGGACTCCCACCACACGATCGAAGATCACCGGGATCGTGCTCGGCAATGCGATCCGCGAGGCAGTCGGTGACAAAAAAGGCATAAAACGCTACGGACATTTCATTCTTCCGATGGATGAGTGCCTGGTCGTGTGTGCCGTCGATCTGTGCGGAAGACCGTATTTATCCTTTGATGATGTATTTACCGTACCGAAATGCGGGGATATGGACACCGAAATGGTACGTGAATTTTTCTATGCTGTTTCCTATGCGGCAGCATGAATCTGCATATAAAAGTCTTGACACCCGGAAATAATCATCATATGATGGAAGCAATGTTCAAAGCATTTGCGAAAGCACTGGACATGGCGGTTGGAATGGATAGCCGCATTACAGATGTGCTTTCGACGAAAGGAAGTTTATAATGCAGAAGAAAATTGTGGTACATATGTATCTGAAAAACGGGAAAGCAGTGACCGGTTTTGACGGAAAAGAACTGCTTGAAGATGGCGATGTGATGAGTATTGCCCAGCATTACAGCAACAACGGGGCAGATGAGCTTCTGATCTTTGATCTGTCGGATGACGATGCAGATCACGAGCAGTCTCTCAATCTGATCCGCCAGATCAGCCGGGTGATCGATATCCCGATGAGTGGTGGCGGCCATATTAAAAATCTGGAAGATGTGAAAAAGCTTCTCTACGCAGGATGCCAGCAGGTTTTCTTAAATTATGCCAAAGCAGCCAATATTGAACTGACAGAAGAAGTATCCAAACGTTTCGGAAAAGAAAAAATCGCGATCTGTACAGACAGTTTTGCACAGCTGCAGGCAAACAAGGCGAGGGTAAATGAATATACCTCCCGTGTGATCCTGCTCTGCGATGAAGTGGATGTGCGTACAACTGCCCGCCTTGTAGAAGTGCCGGTACTTCCGGTTTCCACACGTGCAGACCGTCACGGCCTGCTGAAGCTTCTGATGCTCGACAATATCTGCGGTGTCTGCGGAGATACATTCTCTGATCTGAATGAAGATTTGATGGCAGCCAAGCTGGAAGCGAAAAAGCATGGCGTTGAGATCAATACGTTCGAGAGCAAGATGAGCTGGAATGAGCTGAAACTGAACTCCGACGGCATGATCCCGGTTGTTGTGCAGGACTACAAAAATCTGGAAGTGCTGATGGTCGCTTATATGAACCGTGAAGCTTTTGAAAAGACTGTGGAGTCCGGAAAGATGACCTACTGGAGCAGGAGCCGCAACGAACTGTGGCAGAAAGGTGCGACCTCCGGACATGTCCAGTATGTTAAACAGCTTTCCATTGACTGCGACAACGATACCATCCTGGCAAAGGTGCAGCAGATCGGTGCCGCATGCCATACCGGGAACCGCAGCTGTTTCTACCGTGAGATCTTAAAGAAAGATTACCATGAGACCAATCCGGCGATCGTTTTCGACCATCTCTATAAGCTGATCGAGGATCGCAAACAGCATCCGAAAGAAGGATCTTACACCAACTACCTGCTTGAACAGGGCATTGACAAGATCCTCAAAAAAGTCGGAGAAGAAGCGACGGAGATCATCATTGCAGCGAAAAACCCGAATCCGGAGGAGATCAAGTACGAGATTTCCGATTTTCTGTACCATGTGATGGTACTGATGTCTGAACGCGGTGTGACTTGGGATGATATCACCAGAGAGCTTGCAAACCGCTAAGGGTATGATTTTGATATAACCGAATAAAACCCCGCCTTTTTGCATAGCGTATAGCAGAAAGGCGGGATTTTTATGCATACAGGCTTAAGTGAAGAGCAGAGACGGCAGATCGAAAAGATGCGGCGGCAGAGCGGCCGTATGCCGGTTTACCGGAAAACGGCAGAAAAAGTGAATGATTTTTCAGAAAAAACAGAAGAACTTTCACAGAACGGGAGTTCTTTTTTTACACGCCTTCTGGCGGCAATGCTGCTGCTGGCAGTGTTTTTGCAGTTTCATTTGAGCGGTAGTTCGATCTTTGGATATAACAGCCGGGAGCAGTCACGGCGGTCAGTCAGAGCATAGACTTGCAGAAAGTGGCAGATTCTGTTAGAATAAAATAACATGCACCGATCGAGACGGAGTGCAGAAAGAATTGTGAAAACATGAAGTACAGAGCAATTCGTATGGTATTACAGACATAAGCAACATCATCAGGAGGAACCACATGGGGAATAAACAAAGGGGAAAAATGAAAAAAAAGACTGCTTGTGGCAGCACTTGCGCATGCATGGCATTTCCGGCAAGTCTTCCGGCACAGGCAGCAGGCACGGTACACGGCAAAAAGGTCGGCTGGATACAGGAAGAAGGGCAGACGTACTACTGTGATCCATCTACTCGGCAGAATGTACGCGGCAAATGGCAGCTGTATCGGCAAAAATTACTATTATTTTGACCAGCTGGGCAGATTGATCCGCAACAAATGGGTTGGAAATTATCACGTCGGCGACAACGGAGCCCTGGAAAAAAACAAGTGGATCGGCAATATTTTGTCGGTGAAAACGGAAAGTGGGATCAAAAAATTCAAGGGCGGCTGGTATAAGATCAACAAAAAGTGGTATTATTATACAAAAGAAGGCGTAAAGAAAACCGGCTGGTTAAAGTACAAAGGTAATAAGTACTATCTGGATAAAAACGGTGTGCGTCTGACCAAGTGGCAGAAGATCAAGAATACCACCTACTATTTACGAAAAAGGTAAACAGCGGAGTACTTCCTGGAAAAGAAAGGCGGCTGGTATTACCCAACCAGCACGACCGGCTCGGTGTACAAAGGCGAGCGTATGAACACGGGAAGCGCCTGACAGCAACCAAGATCGAGTACCGCACTTCTACGCTCAAAGTCATCCTTCGCAAACACAGGCGTACAGCACCTGCTACTGGACTGCGGATATTAAGATCAACAATCCAAACCAGATGTTTTCGGCATTTTCCTATGGGACGTATGGCGGAACAAGAGAGACGACTTCGCATGCGGTAAAACGCACCAAATCAATCATCGGCATCAATGCCAGTGCTTTTTCCTATTCGGACGGCAGACCTTGTTTTGATGCAGTAAAGATCCAGAAAGGCAAGATCTACAACCGTGCAGGCGGTACAAGCTATTCCAACTGTGCCGTTCTCTGGGACGGAACCATGTTTACGCCGGAAGTACATCTTTCCGCCGAAGATCTGGTGGAAATGGGCGTAAAAGACAGCTACAATTTCGGACCGCCGCTGATCGAAAACGGCAAAAAAGTTACATACAATATGGCAAATTCTGCAAACGACTGGTCACTGATGTTCTATAAAGATCCAAGAAGTGCCGTCGGTATGGTAGAGAAAGGCCATTACATTCTACTCGTTGCAGACGGAAGAGGGATCGGCGGTTCCCTCGGACTTACCAGAACCGAGATGCAGAATATTTTCAAAAGCTACGGCTGTACCTACGCCTACAATATGGACGGCGGCGGATCAGCAACCCTTGCTTACCGCGGAACGGTGTTGAACCATCCATCCGACGGAGCAGAGCGGGCATGTGGAGATTTCCTGCTGTTCAAAGAATAAGAGGTAAAGAACAGCTGAATAAAACTTATAAAAGTATATAAATAACTGTTGAATTTTATAGGTTATTAGTATAGAATAATATTGAAAGGAAGTGATGCTTTGAGTAAATATTATTCTATACATGAATTTTCAAAAATTATAGGTGTATCTGCACAAACGTTGCGAAATTGGGATTCTAACGGAAAACTTCATCCGCATCATACTACAACAAGTGGATATAGATATTATTCTGATGAACAGCTCAGCCAAGTAATGAATGTAAAGCCTAGAAATCGCATTACAATCGGATATTGTCGTGTTTCAAGTCATAAGCAAAAGGATGATTTAGAACGACAGATTGATAATGTGAAAACATATCTTATGGCAAAAGGACAACCGTTTGAGATAATAAGTGATATTGGTTCTGGCATTGACTACAAGAAAAAAGGACTTCGGGAACTAATCAAACGCATTTCTCAAAATCAGGTTGAAAAGGTTGTTGTTTTGTATAAAGACAGGCTTTTAGGTTTTGGTTTTGAGTTGGTAGAATATATAGCTTCGCTATATAACTGTGAAATTGAGATTATTGACAATACTGAAAAATCTGAGCAACGAGAACTCGTTGAAGATTTAGTACAAATAATCACAGTATTCAGTTGTAAGCTACAAGGAAAACGAGCGAATAAAGCTAAGAAACTTGTTCAAGAATTGATACAGGAGGAAGAAAATGATGGTAAAAGCCGTAAGGGTAATGTTAGCACCTAATAATGTACAACAAACTAAAATGTTTCAATATGCAGGTGCGGCAAGATTTGCTTATAACTGGGCTTTAGCCAAGGAAAAGGATAACTATGAAAAGGGTGGCAAGTTCATTTCGGATTCAGAGCTTAGAAAAGAATTTACAAGGCTTAGGAATTCTGCTGAATACGCGTGGCTACAAAATGTTTCCAATAATGTAACCAAACAGGCAATTAAAGATGCTTGCATAGCCTACAAAAACTTTTTCAAAAGTTTGCAAAAACATCCGAGGTTCAAGTCTAAAAAGAAATCGACGCCTAAATTTTATCAGGACAACATTAAAATACAGTTTAGTGACACTCACGTTAAATTTGAGGGATTTTCTTCCAGCAGGAAAGCTAACAAACAAAAGCTGAACTGGGTAAGACTTGCAGAACATGGACGTATTCCCACAGATGCTAAATATATGAATCCGAGAATATCCTTTGACGGATTAAACTGGTGGATTAGCGTATGCGTGGAATTTCCAGACTGCAAGAAAAATCTAAATAATGATGGTATAGGAATTGATTTAGGAATTAAGGATTTGGCTATTTGCTCTGATGGCAACACATACAAGAATATTAATAAAAGCCAAGTAGTTAAAAAACTAGAGAAATGCAGACGCAGGTTACAGCGTAGAGTTTCTCGAAAGTATGAGAAAAATAAGAAAGGAGTAAGTTACTGTAAAACTAAAAATGTAATCAAAAACGAAAAACGTTTGCTTAAAGTGAATCATAGATTAACAAATATTCGTAAAAACTATTTAAATCAGACCACATCTGAAATCGTAAATCGAAAACCAAGATTTATTTGTATTGAAGATTTAAACGTTAGTGGAATGATGAAGAATAGACATTTATCCAAAGCGGTTCAGAAGCAGGGATTCTTTGAATTCAGAAAACAGCTTGAGTACAAATGTAATAACAATGGTATTCAGCTCATTGTAGCTGATAGATTTTATCCATCGTCAAAACTTTGCAGTTGTTGTGGAAATATAAAAAAAGGATTTGAAATTATCTGACAGAATTTATAAATGTGAATGTGGAAATGTTATAAATAGAGATTTTCAAGCATCACTAAACCTAAAAGCTTATGGAGAAAAAATTTGCAAGCTAACAATTAAACGTTAATGCAAATATGTACGGATGCGTTAATTCGGAATTTACG
>ENA-OQER01000570-OQER01000570.1-human-gut-metagenome-genome-assembly--contig:-NODE-570-length-19712-cov-4.809906_pt1 | contig 19712 bp, 16 predicted proteins | sample MGYA00242797_ERZ504639 | MGnify/ENA primary metagenome ERZ504639 (study PRJEB26092, sample SAMD00036306) | human gut metagenome | host: Homo sapiens | study: EMG produced TPA metagenomics assembly of...
TTGTATCTTTGCACATGAGAACGCCGGTATTAAGTTTATTTTTAACACCTTAAAGTTAATGCTTTTCTTGCAAATATACAAGAAGGGCGTTCTCTTTTTTGTGGAGACTATGAATTATTCAGGTTAAAACGCTATGGGACAAGAAATAGAACGAAAATTTTTAGTAAAGGATGATAGTTATAAACTAGAGGCTTATGCGCATAGTCATATTGTGCAAGGTTATATCTGTAGTGCTCGTGGAAGAACTGTCCGGGTGCGTATTCGGGATAATAAAGGGTATCTTACTATCAAAGGGGTTTCCAATGACTCCGGTACAAGTCGTTATGAGTGGGAGAAGGAGATCAGTTTGCAAGAGGCCGAAGAGTTGATGAAACTGTGTGAGCCTGGGGTGATTGATAAAATCCGGTATTTGGTGAAAAGTGGAGAGCATATCTTTGAAGTGGATGAGTTTTATGGTGAGAATGAGGGCTTGACTGTAGCGGAAGTGGAACTGAATAGCGAGGACGAATTGTTCAAAAAGCCCCATTTCATCGAAAAAGAGGTAACGGGAGATATTCGTTATTATAATTCTTTTTTGATGAAGAATCCTTATACTCGCTGGTAGATAATATATAGGCTTCTTTAACGTCTGAAAATAAACTACTTGCTATCGTTTACCTACCTTTGTAACAAACACAAACTCATTATTGATATATGAAACACAACATTTTATGGGGCATTATCTTGCTTGTAGCAAGTTTGTCATTTACGGCGAAGGCGCAAAAGGTTGTCCAAGGCCAGTTCTCAGTCAAGGGAATCTTATTAGATTCTTTGTCTAATGAAGGGGAACCGTATTCTACAATCCGTATTTCATTGAAGAATAATCCTGCAAAGCCGGTGAAATTGGCTGTGACAGGAGCGGACGGCAGGTTTGACGAACGGCTTGCCGTGCCGGGGACTTATCTCATTCATTTTACTTCTGTAGGAAAGTCTCCTGTACAGAAGGAATTCTCGATATCGACCAATCGTAAGAATGTTGATTTGGGTAAGATTCTGATAGCAGAAGCGACTGAAATGTTGAAAGGAGTGGAGGTGGTAGCGCAGAAACCTTTGGTAAAGGCAGAAATAGACAAAGTGACGTATAGTATAGAGGATGATCCGGATTCTAAAACCAATACGACTCTTGAAATGCTCCGTAAAGTTCCGCTGGTGACTGTAGATGGAGAGGATAAAATTCAAGTAAACGGTAGCAGTAAGTTTAAAGTGCATGTTAATGGCAAGCCGAATAACATGATGAGCAATAATCCTACCGAGGTATTGCGGAGTATGCCGGCCAATTCCATTAAATCTATAGAGGTTATTACCGAGCCTGGGGCTAAATATGACGCGGAAGGGGTGGCGGGCATCTTGAATATTATCACTATAGGAGCTGGAATGGAAGGATATACGGTGACATTGAATGGTGGTGCAAGCAATACGCGTGTGTATGGTGGCGGTTATGGTACGGTTCAGTCGGGCAAGTTCACTGTTACCGGTAATTATTCTTATAACTACCAGGGATCTCAAAAGGGATTTGAAGATTCATATCGTGAGGATTTCACATCTCAGGAAAATAAATTTTTGGAGTCGCATCGAAGAAGCAAGAGCTATGGCAATTTTCAATTTGGCAGTCTGGAAGGAAGTTATGAGATTGACACTTTGAATCTGATCAGTTTTTCTATGAATCTGATGACTGGCAATTTTACGAATAAGAGGATTGGAAATACACAGATGACTAATTATGCCGGTAATCCGGTTTACGGTTACGGTTCTTTAGGAAATAATGAATCGGGCTTTGGCGAAGTGGGGGGCAATATGGATTATCAGCATTCGTTCAAAAAGAAAGGGGAACTTCTTACTTTTTCTTATCGTTTTAGCCATTCACCCAATAACAGTGAGGCGAATACGGATTATGAGGATACGTTGAATGTTCCTTATCTTTTGCAAAACCAATATTTTAAAAATGATGCCAGCACACAAGAGCATACGGCTCAATTGGACTATACCAATCCGATAAATTCGATACACAGCATTGAAACTGGTATAAAGTATATTTTTCGTAGAAGTAAAAGTGATGGTAAATATTATCTGGCCGATAAAACCGGAGAATATAAGTATGATCAGGATATGAGCACGCAATATGATCATAAGCAGGATATTCTGGCTGCTTATTTGGGCTATCAGATGAAGTACAAAAAACTCGGTGGAAAGGCGGGAATTCGCTATGAGCATACATTTATGGATGCGGATTATAAAAATAAGGATGAGAAGTTTGATGCTCAGTTTGATGATTTGGTTCCATCCTTGATGTTCTCTTACCAATTGGCTCCTACTCAAAGTTTGAGGGCATCTTATAATATGCGTATCAGTCGGCCGGGTATTTGGTTTTTGAATCCGTTTACTGACACCAGCAACCCCACTGCGATCAGTTACGGTAATCCTGATTTGGAAAGTGAAAAGGCCCATTCGCTTAGTGTTACTTTCGGTAGTTTCTCGCAGAAATTTAATGTAAATGTCAGTGCTAATTATTCTTTTGTCAATAATGGTATAGAGCAATACTCTTTTATAAAAGATGGTGTGATGAATTCTACCTATGATAATATAGGAAAAAGTAAGAATATTAATTTGTCTTTGTTCCTGAACTGGAATATGTCTCCTAAAACCCGCTTTAATATCAATGGACGGGGAGCTTATGTGGATTATAGAAGTTCAGGGCTTGATTTAAAGAATCATGGCTGGGAAGGAAATCTCTTCGGAAGCTTTCAGCAGACTCTGCCTTGGGACCTGCGTCTGAGTCTGAATGGAGGGGGTGGTACTCCGCATATCTCTTTGCAAGGTAAAAGTTCCTCTTTCTATTATTATGCGATAGGGTTCAGTCGTTCTTTCTTGAAGGAAAAGAGGCTGACTATTTCTCTTAACTCGTCCAATTTATTTAATAAATATATTACTTTTAAGAATAATATCAATACTTCTACTTTCTGCTCTTCTACTTCTACCAGAATTCCGATGCGTTATTATGGATTTAATATTAGTTGGCGCTTTGGGGAGTTGAAGGCTCAGGTAAAAAAAGCAGCGCGAAGCATTAATAATGATGATTTGAAAAGTGGAGGAGGTAATGCTGGGACCGGTGGAGGGATACCGGCTAATTAAAAGTTAAAACGAAACCACCTGTTAACTGTTAATTTAGGGGGTAAAAACTGTTATTTGATAGTTTATACCCCCTTTGTTGTTAGTTTTTCTGTCGTGACTTTTATAAGAAGTCGTTAATATTGCAACAGAAAACAAAAACAGAAAATAACAACTTAAAAATAGATTAATATGAAGACAGTCGACTTTACACAGCATTTACTAAGTATACAAACCGAATTATTTCGCTTTGCATTTAAATTGACAGCTGACAGAGAAGAGGCTAATGATTTGTTGCAGGAAACTTCACTTAAAGCTTTGGACAACGAAGAGAAGTTTACTCCAGATACGAATTTTAAAGGATGGATGTACACCATCATGCGTAATATATTTATAAATAATTATCGTAAAACAGTGCGTGATCAGACTTTCGTCGATCAGACGGATAACTTGTTTCATTTGAATCTTCCACAGGAATCAGGATTCGATTCTACAGAAGGTGCTTATGATTTGAAAGAGATACATCGTATCGTGAATGCGTTGCCTAAAGATTACCGCGTGCCGTTTGCTATGTATGTATCAGGATTTAAATATAGGGAAATTGCCGAGAAACTGGGACTTCCGTTGGGAACAGTGAAAAGCCGTATCTTTTTCACTCGTCAGAGGTTGCAGAATGATCTGAAAGATTTCCGTTAAGTTGACTCTCTATCTTTATTATATAACTTTGACTTTTATCATCACGCCGACTGTTCGCGAAGAATCGTCGGCGTTTCTTTTTAGGATTTACGCCATATAAGGGGGCGAAGTAAGTAATATCCTATTAAGGCAGCTAGTCCAACTCCAATGCTGTTTGCCAGAAAATCCAGCCAGTCACCGCTGCGGGTATCTGTGCAATAAGCTTGCATCAGTTCGATACACCCGCTCATAGCTACAGGAGCTATGATGCCTCCCCATATTACATGATTCCAATTGACAGTCTTATGATTCCTCAGATATTCTATCCATAAAATGAGACAGAGTCCCCCATACATGCATATATGCACTACTTTGTCTATGTAGGGGATTTCTTCCATATCTGTTTTGGGAGGAGTGAAAAAGGAAAGATAAAAGATGATAGCTACAATGATCAAGGATACCGGATATTTTCTAAAATAATATAGCATACTTTAATTTTTTTGTGATTCATCGCAAAAGTACGATTAATTTTATACTTTTGCAGGCTAATTAGTGTTGATTTATAATAATTTGATAGTTTTTTATGCAAAAAAGCGAAAGAGTAAATTTCGGAAGTAAGATTGGGGCTGTTCTGGCGGCGGCAGGTTCGGCTGTAGGACTTGGTAATATATGGAGGTTTCCCTATGAGACGGGAAATCATGGAGGTGCGGCATTTATTTTGGTATACTTGGCGTGTGTTCTTATGTTGGGAATGCCTATTATGATTGCCGAATTCACAGTAGGTCGTCATTCAAAAGCAAGTACGGGACGTGCTTATAAGGTTTTGGCTCCCGGAACTCATTGGAAGTGGTTGGGATATTTGGGAGTTTTGGCCGGTTTTCTTATTCTAGGATATTATTCGGTAGTGGCAGGATGGACTTTGGAGTATATATTGGAAGCGGGAGTTAATGGTTTTGCAGATAAGAAGCCGGAAGATTTTGTGGTTGCTTTCCAGAGTTTTTCGAAGGATCCTGTTCGTCCACTTATTTGGCTGGTCATCTTTTTATTGGTTACCCATTTTGTTATAGTAAAGGGAGTGAAAGATGGAATAGAAAAATCTTCGAAGGTGCTGATGCCTGTTTTGTTTATACTGATAGTAGTTTTGGTAGGGTGTTCATTGTCGCTTCCCAATGCGGAAAAAGGTTTGGAGTTTCTGCTGAAGCCTGATTTTAGTAAAGTGAACGGAGATGTTTTCTTAGGGGCTATGGGGCAGGCGTTCTTTTCCTTAAGTTTGGGAATGGGATGTCTTTCAACCTATGCTTCTTATTTTGGGAAAGAAACCAAACTGGGAAATACGGCTCTGAGTGTCGGTGTGATTGATACTTTTGTGGCTGTCTTAGCCGGATTGATTATTTTTCCGGCAGCCTTTTCTGTAGGTATCCAGCCGGATGCGGGACCATCATTAATTTTTATTACATTGCCTAATGTTTTTCAACAAGCTTTTAGCGGTGTGCCGATATTAGCTTATATTTTCTCGGTGATGTTCTATGTCTTGCTGGCTTTGGCTGCATTGACTTCTACTATTTCTTTACATGAAGTGGTGACGGCTTTTCTGCACGAGGAATTCAATTTAACTCGTGGCCGTGCTGCTAGATTGGTCACCTTCGGGTGTATTATAATTGGGGTCATTTCTTCCTTGTCATTGGGGGTTATGCAGAAATATACGCTGTTTGATAAGGGATTCTTTGACTTGCTTGATTTTGTCACTGCAAAAATAATGCTTCCTTTGGGTGGTTTGCTGGTATGTATTTTTGTAGGATGGTATTTGAAACGTTCCGTTTCTTATGAGGAATTGACCAATGGAGGAAAGCTGAAAGCAGGTCTTTTCAATCTGTATATCTTTTTGTTGAGATACGTGGCACCTGTGGCTATCATTTTGATTTTTATCAATGAATTAGGGCTAATTTAGAATTGTAATGTGGAAAGACTTTTTCTATTTCTCGAAAAGCGAACGCAGAGCTATACTTTTTTTGTTGACTTTGCTTTTCATATTTATGTGTATATGGGTTCTTTTTCCAGTAAAGGAAGAGTCTTTGGAACAGGATCAAGAGGGAATAGAAGAAATAAAAAACTTTCTGGCCGGAGTACATGAAATGGAGGAGAAGGAATCTCTGCAATATTCCTATGATAAGCCTAAGAGAATAGAGGTGGTATTGGCTGCCTTTGATCCAAATTCAGCTGATTCCATCGAATTTTTGCAATGTGGATTGCCTCCTTTTATTGCACATACTATTTTGCAATACCGGAGAGCCGGCGGTAAATTCAGGACAGCGGATGATTTCTCTCGTGTTTATGGCTTGTCGTCCGAGAAATTTAATATCTTAAAACCCTATATCCAGATTTCAGAGGCTTTTCGGCGGAAACAGGATACATTGCACTTTATCAAAAAGGTGGAGAAAGATACGTTGGCAGCTTATAAATATCCGGAAGGAACTTTAGTCGATTTGAGTGAAGCGGACACTACCGAGTTGAAAAAGATTCCGGGAATAGGCAGTGGCATTGCACGCATGATTGTGGCTTACCGGAAACGTTTGGGAGGTTTTTATGACACGGTTCAGTTAAAGGAAGTGAACTATGTAGATGAGGATATGTTGAAGTGGTTTAAACTCGGAAATACACCAATTCATCGGATAAATGCCAATAAGGCTGGGCTTGACAAACTTCGCTCTCATCCTTATATGAATTTTTATCAGGCAAAGGTGATTATAGAATATAGGAGGAAAAAGGGAAAATTAAAAAGTCTTTCCCAGTTATCCTTGTATGAGGAATTCACTGAGAAAGACTTGGAACGTTTGTCGCACTATCTTGCTTTCGATTAATTGTTGGGATAACCAGCAGCTTCTGCTATTTTTACCGGAATTTCGGTATTGTCAATGCGACCTTGGAATAGTTGGGCGCCGGCTCCGATAGCGAATACGGGTACATAACCTCCAGAGTGCCCACCACTGGTCCAACCTACCAGAGCGATGTCATCCAGAATTCTCTTGGCCTCAGCTGCCAAAGGTTCGTCTTGTTGATATTCACTTTTGGTTAAATCTATCTCTTTACCGCTAAATGATTCATCATATACTTCTTCAGGGATGCTTCTTGCTTTTCATTCAGTTGAATACTATCCCAAAATCCGAAATTATCCTTCAATGATTGCTTGATAACTTCCCAAGGTACTTGATTCTTGTATTTTTTTCTTAATTCGTTTACAATTTTAGTATATCCGCTTTCACTTACTTTTTGTGATTTTAAAGCTTGCAGGTTCAAAGTATACGGACCTTTTCCTAAAACGATTCCTCCGGTTTCGTGGTCGGCTGTTACTACAATCAGGGTTTCATCAGGATGTTGTTCGTAGAATTCGTAAGCAACTTTTATGGCATTATCCATATCCATCACTTCGTGGAATGCAGTAGCGGCGTCGTTGCTGTGGCAAGCCCAGTCTATTTTACCTCCTTCAACCATAAGGAAAAACCCTTTTGATAGATCTTTAGATAGGAAATTGATTCCGGCACGGGTGATTTCAGTTAAAGTCATATCGCCTTTTTTTCGATCGATAGCATAGGGGATAGCACTATTGTCTGTTGCTGTCGCAGGTTGTAAGAGAATCAGTTTATCCGATTTTTTTGCTTTTTTCTGATAGTCTTTGTAGCCACGGGCTATGGTATATCCGGCTTTGTCCACTAGTGTATACAAACTTTCTGAATTTGAACCGGCGGCTTTTTTGTTGGTGGGATCTAAAAAGTCTGATCCTGCATAGAAATCGAAGTTGGCATCAATCAAATCCAGACCCACGTTGTAATAGCTGCTTCTTTGTCCTTGGTGTGCGTAAAAAGCAGCCGGTGTGGCATGGTCTACGCTGACACTGGTACTGATACCTACACGGCAACCTTTATTTTTTGCCCAAGAAGCAATACTGTTAACTTTGGTTTCCAGATCCTTTTTCACACCTAATGCGCCATTTTTGTTTTGTTTCCCGTAGCAAGTGCTGTTCCTGCAGCGGCTGAATCTGTCACTCCGTTGGTTGCCGAGAAGTAGTGGCTATGGTTGCATAAGGAAATTGGGTGAATAATAACGGAGTCACACCAATTTTGCCTTCCAACTCTCCACGATACATCTCTGTTCCTAAAACTTGGTTAACACCCATTCCATCTCCGATGAAATAAAATACATACTTTGCTTGCTGTGCCTGTACAAAAAGAATGGACAGGAATACAAATACGGTAATAAATGATAGTTTTTTCATATTAATTGAGTTAATGACATTTTTCTTTTTTTAGTCTAGCAAATATAGGGAAAAAAAGACTTTTTATCGGTATTTCTTTTTTGAATAATTGAGATTTAATGACCAAATACTTTTTTTGCAATAAGTTTGTAAATGAAATGTTCTTGAGGTGTAATATAAAAAATCTGTTTGGGAGTAGGGAAATCCGTTTTTTGTACTATGTATCTGTTTGCTTTCGACATGAATATTGCATACAGATAATTGCTTTAATATTAGTGATTATTAATTATAAATCTTATATTTGTCTAATCTAGAGTCAGTAAGGTAAAGTATGGGAGAATTTATAAACGTATTAGTGTCAAAAGGGAAAAGCAATTTGATACCGGAAAAAGACAACCTGTATGGACAGTTTGTCGGTGAATGGGATTTTGAATGGGTTGATAACCAAGGTACAACAGGCGAAAGACATGTTCAGGGAGAGTGGATATTCGCTTGGGTACTGGAAGGGACTGCAATTCAAGATGTGTTTATTTGTCCTTCGCGTAAGGCGCGGATTAAAGATTATCAACCGGATGCAGCTTATGCGACTACGGTACGTATGTATAATCCTAATACAGAAGCATGGGATATTTTATATACGGAATTAGGAGGGGCTACACAACTGGAAGGAAAAAGAGAAGGAAACAGGATTGTTCAGACGGAAATTAATGAGAAGAATATACAGTGGGTGTTTTCGGAAATTACAGCGACCTCATTCCGTTGGCAACGTATGGTAAAGTGTCCGGATGATACTTGGGAAACTGAAGCTGAACTTTTTGCAGTTCGTCGATGATTAAGATTTATATGCATATTATATAAGTTTGAGATATCGCAGTCTAAAATAGACTTGTTGTAGTAGAAGCTCAGAGGTGATTTGACGAGTTTATAAAAAAAGAATGTGTGAATGATAAACAATCTCAGAACCGTTTTCTTGCATTTGGCGGAGAAACTGTATTCAAACTAAATCCTGCCAGCTATACGCAGGAAAAGATGTGGGGCAGGTATATGGAATCTTTGCGTAAGAATCTTTCTGCTTATACTCTTGATGATGCTCCCGAAGATGTTCGGGAACTCTACAAAGATGAATTCATCCAGCTTTATGCTTCAAGTATAAGGTGTTTTTTTAATATGCATCAAATTGGGATTTATATCGGGAAGGAGTAGTTTTGCTCCAAGACTTAATCAAATATGGAGGCAGGTCAGAAGTGGAGAAAGTTATAATCGAGCTGAAAGCTCGTATACCTCGTCATCCAGTCTATATTGCCGTATTTTGTGTTTTGTGAGAAAATAAAAAATCCTGATTTCCGAAATCAGGATTTTACTGTCTTTTTTTCTTCAAGGTGGTGCCACAGGAATCGAACCTTTTAATTTGATTTATTCTAATTCCTTGATTGACAGCATCTTTTTGCTTTATATCTTATGAAAACCATTGAATTGGCTTTACACTAAATTCATCGCTTTTCTTTATCAATTCGACAATCATTATCCTTTTGACAGCGCGAAAATAGAGAAAATGTTCGATTTCCGCAAAAATATTAGCGTTTTTTTATTGATCAAATTTTCGATAGGATAACAGCATGATGGATATGCATCTGGTTAAAGGTCTTAAAACAGCTATAAATCAACTATTATCTTGAATGGGTAATTTCCGAAGCTTCATTGTTTAGTTTGTCATAAGCACAATGTTGACTTTTGCTGACTTCGTTTCAAGAACAAGAAGACTTAGGGATGGATAACCTGATTTCAAATTATAATTGTGCGATGAAAAATTTATCTTAACGTACTTTTGAATAGAAAAGGATTGTGTCTTTTGATAATTTAGCTACCTTTGTACAGAGAAAAAGATATTGTATCATATTGTAAATCAACAAGAACATTGTGATATTTGTGTCATGTGTTATATTGGATGCCAAAGATAAAAATATAAGATTATGAATGACAGCTTGATAATATTAGACATAGAACACTTCGGACCTATTGAAAAGGTGCGGATTGTATTCGACAAGTATACTGTACTCATTGGCCGACAAGGTTCGGGAAAAAGTACGATAGCCAAACTATATTCCATGTTTACATGGATGGAAAAGGCCCTTGCCCGTCATATTATCACGGATAAATATGTCATGTCGTATTCCCGTTTCCAGAAAAAGTATTGCGCTTACCACCGCATGGAGAGCTATTTCAAGGAAGATACTTATATCGGTTTTCAGGGATTGCATTACAATTTCATATTTAAAGACGGACAGTTCCTTGTTGAGACTAAAGACCCGCAGGAGGATTATCATGTGGCCAAGGTAATGTATGTGCCTGCCGAACGTAATTTCCTCAGTACGGTTGACAATACAAGCAAATTGAAAGAATTGCCTCAGTCGTTACAGACTTTTTTGGAGGAATTTGAAAATGCTAAAGAAGCGTTGAAAACCGGTTACAATCTTCCGTTTAGTGAGGTGCAGTTTGAGTATGACTCTTTTAATAAGGTTTCATGGGTTAAGGGGGTGGATTATAAGATACGTCTTTCGGCGGCATCAAGCGGATACCAGTCCGTCCTGCCTCTTGTTCTTGTATCCAAGTACTTATCGAAAGTAGTGCAGGATAATACTCTTAAAAAGGAGCTTGACCAACAGGAAATCAAGCAAATAAATAAGGAGATTGACAAAATCATGAACGATGGTTCTCTGACGGAAGATGTCAAGTTCGCGATGGCCCGAAGTGTTTCTTCTCGTTTCAAATATTCCCATTTTATAAATATTGTAGAAGAACTGGAACAGAATCTTTATCCGGAATCTCAGATGGCAACCCTGTATGAACTGCTTGGTTATGCGAATGCCATACCTATGAACCGGGTTCTTCTGACTACCCATAGCCCGTATATCATCAACTATTTTTCATTGGGGACTAAAGCTTGGCAGTTAAATGAGCGATTAACGGAGGGAGACGGACTTCGTGAAAAATTGTTTGAGGTGGTTCCGGAACAGAGTCTCATCAATCCTGATTTTCTGAGAATATATGAATTGAAGGATAGAAAAGCGTATTTTTTAGACAATGTGGACGGCATACCTTCTGATGATAATTTCTTGAACAACCAATTGGAGATGACAAATGAATGGTTTGGTCAGCTGCTTGAAATCGAAGAGGAAATTGATAATGGGAAACAAAAATAATATGCAGGAAAGTGTGATTGATTTTTTCATACCTCAATGCCAGATGAAGAATATCCCTACAAAAAACTTCGGAATTTGTGACGATGAGGATGAGAGTGCGAAGACACCTGCATACGTCAGTATCGATCCGACGGACAAATGGGTCGCAATAGTACAAAATCGGACAGAAAAGCCGATTAACTTCACGGCAGTAGACAATTGTATTGAAATACGTCGTGCCAACGGTGATATGGATAATCGTTGTGACGCCATTCTTACCAATGATGAGCATATAGTATTCATAGAACTGAAAGTGCAACGAACAAGCGGATGGATTACTCATGCGGTCGATGAACAGTTGCAAACAACCATCGACCACTTTAAAGAGAATTGTGATATAGACAAATACAGATATAAGCGGGCTTTTGTTTGTAACAGAAAATTTCCACGTTTCAATGCCAGTAATAAAGAAAAAATGAATGTTTTTTATAAAAAGAACCATATCAGGTTAAGTATAGAACAAACCATTGTATTTAAATAATCCGTCAGGACAGGAGACTTATCCTGCCCTGACGGATTTCTTGCTGTATCTGAACCAACAGCAGATTGCCGGAAAGAACAAACCGTCTTTTTCAGAGGATTTTCCCATTATTTATATGGTAGTTCAACACATGCTGCTATATGCAGATATTGGTGGCTCCTAAATGCGTCAGGTCGGAAATGGCGAGTTGTTTCTTTTTATGTCTGAAACGAATGGGCTCGTCCATATTCGTGAAAATACGGATATTGTCAAAATAGAACTGTACATTTTCTTCGTTCAGCCATCCGCCAACTTTCTTCTTGTGTGCTAATGCATATTTAAGAACTTTTTCCAATCTCTCCTCGCCGAAACTGTCCTGGGCAACAAAGAGATTATTTTGTTAGTACATAGTTTGTTCTTTTTGTTTATCTCTCAAATTGTCAGATGCGGTATGATATAGGCCCTTATCGAGAACTTACAAAGTAATTTGTATGTCATTTCATTAACCATGAAGCAAGAGCTTAAAAAATCAGATATCAATTTCTTGTTCTAAGTTGATAAGATTGCCACAGTTTGTGACACAATTGAATTCACAAAGATTCTTGTTTTTACATTATTATAGATGATATCCTCTGAAAAATGTAACATTTTTCTTAAACCATCATCGAAAAAATGTATCTTTGCAAGAAACAAGTGAATAATTCTTATTTGAAAGGAAACGATGAAACGGAAGATTATACAACAGTTGAAACTTTGGAAAGATAATCCTGCGAGAAAACCTTCGATACTGTTGGGGGCTCGTCAGTTGGTAAAACTTGGGTGATGAAACATTTTGGTCAGACTGAGTTTGAGAATGTAGCCTACATCAACTGTGACGTAGAGCCACTGACCAAAGAGTTATTTGCAGCCGACTATAACATCCCCCGTATTTTGCTGACACTTCAGGCTATCACAGGAACGAAGATTGAAGCAGGAAAAACGTTGATTGTATTCGATGAGTTGCAGGAAGTGGAACGGGGATTGCATAGCTTGAAATATTTTCAGGAAAATGCACCTGAATATCATGTGATAGCGGCTGGCTCCTTGTTGGGAATTACTTTGGGGAAAGGTCAGCCCTTTCCGGTGGGTAAGGTAAATGTAATGCATCTATATCCGATGGATTTTGAAGAATTTCTGATGGCTGCCGGTGAAACTGATTTGTGCGACTTGCTGCATCAGCCCGATTGGGAAATCTTAAAGATTCTCAGTTTAAAATATATTGATTTGCTTCGTCAATATTACTATGTAGGTGGCATGCCTGAAGTGGTGGATTGTTTCTTTCAGCATCAAAACTTGCAGGAGGTACGTGACAAACAGGCTGAAATTTTGGATGCTTATCGGCGGGACATCTCCAAGCATACGACACCTACTGAAAGTATACGTATCGGACAAGTGCTGCAATCCTTGCCTTCGCAGTTGGCCAAGGAGAACAAGAAATTCATTTATAATGTGTTGAAGAAAGGAGCCAGAGCCACGGAATATGAACTCGCGATTCAGTGGCTGATGGATGCAGGTCTGGTGCATAAAGTCAGCCGGATAAAAGAATTGCAGATGCCTGTCAAATTTTACGAAGATCTGGGTGCCTTCAAATTATTCCTGCTTGATTGCGGTCTTTTAGGTTGTATGACCCAAGCGCCCGCCAGCCAGATGTTGGTAGGAGATAATGTCTTCAAGGAGTTCAAGGGCGCCTTTACTGAACAATTTGTCTTGCAGCAATTGGTGGCCCAAGGCTTTTCGCCCTATTATTGGAGTAACGACAAAACACCTGCGGAGATTGACTTTGTGGTACAGACGGAGCATCGCGTGATACCGGTGGAAGTGAAAGCCGAAGAGAATGTACGCGCGCGCTCTATGTCGGAATATATTAAAAATCATCCCGATTATCAGTTGAAGGGACTGCGCATCTCCATGATGGGTTATCAAGACCAGGATTGGATGGAGAATATTCCGCTGTTTGCCATTACGAAGTTCTTTGGATAAATGATACTTTTATGGATATGAGATATACATATGAAAAACTTTGGGAGGCTTATCAAAACCTTCTGAGGGAGAATGCTGTTTTGAATCTGGAGATTCTGCGCCTCAAAAGCAGGAATGGAAAAGCAGGGGGGACTGTCGGGGATAGCACACTCTTCCAAAAAGAACAGCCTGATGTCCGCTTGTCTTTGGAGGAGAAGGTAGCTTTGTTCCGGAGCCTGTTCCGAGGCAGGGAGGATGTGTTTGCTCGACGTTGGTATAGCCGTACTTCCGACAAGTCCGGGTATCAGCCGGTATGCCTGAATGAATGGAATCGAGCATTCTGTGACAAAAAGAAGTTTAAATGTGCGGAATGTCCCCATCGCCAATTCAAGGCGCTTTCCTATGAGGATGTGTATAAGCACTTGGAGGGAAAGCATCCAGAAGGGTGTGATGTAATAGGTGCGTATGCTATTCTTCCTGATAATACCTGTTGCTTCTTATGCGCCGATTTCGACGATAAGTCCTGTGTCCATGCTATCAGACTGATGTACTGGCCTATGTGAGGGTTTGCAAGTCATGGGGGATACACTGTTATATGGAACGTTCCCGTTCAGGTAATGGAGCCCATGTCTGGATTTTCTTTGGGCAACCTGTACCTGTCGTAAAGGCAAGAAAGTTAGGCTTTGCCTTGTTGACTCATGCCATGGAGCGGGACGTGAAGTTGACTTTCAAGTCTTACGACCGTTTATTTCCGAATCAGGATTATCTTCCAGAGGGTGGACTAGGAAACCTCGTTGCTTTGCCTTTGCAGGGACAAGCCCGTAAACTGGGCAATAGCGTCTTTGTCGATGAAGATTTTGTAGTTTTTAAGGACCAGTGGAGCTATCTGCGGCAGGTTGTTAAGGTTTCAGAGAAGGAAGTGGATGTCCTTCTTCAACGGAAAGGGCTTTCAACGGATATAGGCGAATTATCCACCACCAGTAAAACTGCTCCTTGGAAAGTTCCCGAAGTGCAGGCTGTCACCCGATATGATTTCCCAAAACAATGAATATTGTCCGTTCCAATCAGATTTATGTGCCGTTGAAGGGCGTTTCCGGGAAGTGCTGTCACATCTGAAGCGGGTTGCTTCGTTCAGGAATCCGGAATTCTATGCTAAACAAGGAATGCGCCTTTCTACCTATAATATACCGCGTATCATTTCCTGTGCGGAAGTTCTGGAGGATTATTTGGCATTACCTCGGGGCTGCGAGGATGCGGTATTGGATCTGTTGAATGTTAGCGAGGTAGCTTATACCATTCAGGACGAACGGGAAAAAGGGCAAGTGCTCACGGTGCATTTCAAAGGGCAGTTATGTGAAGAACAAGCCGAAGCTGTACATGTGCTGATGCAGTATGATCAGGGTATCCTAAATGGAACAACAGCATTCGGTAAAACCGTAACAGCCATTGGGCTGATTGCCGAACGTAAGGTAAATACCTTGATTTTGGTGCATACGAGGACCTTGCTGGAACAATGGAAGGTGCGGTTGGAGGAATTTCTGGAGTTGGAATATCCGATAGAAGAAGCCGTTCCGAAGCAGGGAAGGAAGAAGGCTTTTTCTCCCTTTGGTACACTAGATTCCAAAGGGAATAGTTTGCATGGATGGGTAGATGTCGCTCTCATGCAATCCTGCTTGACCGATGAGGGTGTAAGTCTTTTGTCCGCCAGTACGGATGGTGATTGTCGATGAGTGCCATCATGTTTCTGCGGTCAACTTTGAGCAAATCTTGAAATCGGTTCCTGCCATGTATGTGTATGGGCTGACAGCTACTCCCATTCGGAAGGACGGTCATCAGCCTATTATTTTTATGCAATGTGGACCGATACGCTATTCGGCAGATGCCAAAAGTCAGATAGCCAAACAAACTTCAAGCGATGGCTGGTGCCTCGATTTACAGCATACCGAGACCTCTCGGATGAACCATCAATATACGCGCAAATCGTACAGTCCCTTGCTACGGATGAACGGCGAAATGCACAGATTGCGGAAGATGTGCGTATGGCTCTGACAGACGGACGGACACCGATTGTGCTGACCACGCTCACTTCACATGTGGAACAACTGGGGCTATTACTTTCTGCATATTGCAGGAATGTCATCACCTTAGTGGGCACCGAATCCATGAAAGAGAAGCGGAAAAAGATGGAACGGTTGGCAGTACTTCCTTCAGAGGAACCTTTGGTGATTGTAGCAACCGGACGTTATGTAGGTGAAGGCTTTGATTATCCTCGTTTGGATACCCTATTCTTGGTTTCTCCTATTTCATGGAAAGGCATTGTAGCACAATACGCCGGACGTTTGCACCGTGAGTATCATGGAAAGACAGATGTTCGCATTTATGATTACATTGACATTCACCAGCCATTGTGTAACCGTATGTACCAGCGCAGGCTAAATGGATATGCGGCTATTGGTTATCAGCTGTTGGAGAAAGAAGTGCTTGTAACCGGTCATCATGTACAAAGTATATTTTCAGGTAATAACTATCTCTTCCCCTTGATAGAGGATATAACTCAAGCCAGGCATTCCGTATTTATCTCTGCAACGAAAAACGGGTTGAAAAAGCGCTCCCAATTAGGAGTCGCCTTGAAGGAAGCCGTGCAGCGGGGAGTGCAAGTGGTTGTGTTCGTGAAAAACAAGACTGAAGAAGTAGAGAGGTTGCAAAGGAAGGGTTTGACGGTTCATGTATCCGAACATTTGACGTTTCAATTGGTAATGATTGATAAAAAAAAGATTTGGTATGGCAGCATCAATTATATGGGTTATGCCACGGAAGAAGATTACGCGGTAAGGTTTTCTGATGAACACTTGACAGCGGAAATACTGGATGTGTTGTATGGTGTGTAAGTAGATTTTTTAGGGGAGTTTGCATAACAATTAAGTGTTATACTGATGAGAAAGCCACTTATACAAGTTTCCATACAATTTGTGTTTCTTTATTTGTTTTCTGATTTCCATTTATATAAATTTGCATATTGAATAACTGATAACTTGAAATTATTATTTTTTAGTACTAAAGGAATAGCGAAAGTACTTCCACTTACAATTTGCAAGTCTTAAACGCGTCAGGCTTTAAATGACCAGTTGTTTATTTTTTACGCCCTAAACAAATGGCTTTATCCATGTTGGTGAAAATACGAACACTGTCAAAATAGAACTGTCCATTCTCTTCATTCAGCCATCCACCAACTTTCTTCTCATGCGCTAATGTACCTTTAAGAACTCTCCTCAATCCCCCTTTTCAGAAACTATCTTGAGCCTCGAGTAAGCGACCGAAGTTCCTTTTGTGACCTTTTTTAAAGTTGTGAGGGCAACCATGAATCATCCGGATTCTTTTCTGCCATCTTAAGGATAGTGTCAAACAGTTGTTCCATTTTTCGGATAACTTTAGCGGTGCCCCAGCATTTGTTATGGCATGGCAAATCTACTAAAAGGTTTGCAGAACTTGTTGGAACATAGCAGCAAGCCACTACACAAATATATACTTATGTGAATATGAATAAACAGAAAAAGTTTTGTCTTCCAAGCATTCACGTAAAAAATGTATTTGGAAAAATAAGTAACAACGGGAGGCTGTGATTACGTTGTAAAATTATGCAGTTGGTCATTTTTAGATGTGATGTACTCCATCGGTTCTATTGCTACATGTTATCTGACGACTTTAAGTGATAGATAGTGACACAAGTTTCTGCGTTTTTAGAATAAATAAGCTCTTTGCTTCTTTGAATTAAAACAGGGCAATCATTTCACAAAATGCTATGCTATGAACACACAGGAGGCAAGCATGGAACTGCTGAGAAAATATTTAACATATAATAGTATGGTTCAGATAATCGGTTATACCGGAATTATTGGTGACTTATAATTGTTACAAATATTTCTAACATTGTCAGGAACAGAGATTTCCGGCAGTGCTCTCTTTGTTTCCTTCTGTAAAACTTCTGGTTATCCTTCGTTCAACCTTTTCCTGTTCCCTGAATTTTGTCTTGGATATGGAATTGTAAATTGTCACTTCATTTATATTCGCATATGTTTCTGTTGTGCGAGCAGTGGAATTATCAATCTTTTTTATTCTAGAAAACTTTTATAATCTCCTTAGACATAGGAGGTTTGAAAAAAGACAAAATTGAAGTAATAACTTGGTAACCGCGTCTATTTTTACATTCTGCTGTTAGTTGCTTAAGCGCTATTCTTCCTACAAATCGTGACACATCCGGCAAATACCAGCCTGAAGTCCATGATTGTCAAATGGATGAAACGGTCTTTGATAAAATAAAGTGGATTACCAGGTTGGGGTTTAACTAATATTTTATAAATTTGCAAACGTTTTTGAATATGTAAAATAATATGAAAGCTTATTTGAGCATTAAACGAATTTTTCTTTTTACTGTCCTTCTCCTCGGCAGTTCTGTAGCAGGTGCCAAATTTATAAATACATAGGACTGGAAGACGGTCTGAGCAATCAGAAAATATATCATATCCAAAAAGACCGAAGGGGGTATATGTGGTTTCTAACCCAGGAAGGGATAGACCGTTATGACGGAAAGCGCATCAAGCATTACAATTTCTCAGATGACAGCATGAAGCTGGACTCACGGATTGCCTTGAACTGGCTTTATATGGACAGCAAGGACGTGCTGTGGGTAATCGGTCAGAAAGGCCGTGTTTTCCAGTATGATTCACAACATGATAAATTCGAACTGGCTTATGTACATCCGGAGCTGGTCAGAAACAAGTCACAGGCATTTCTGAATTACGGTTATCTGGACAAGAATGACCGTATTTGGTTATGCTATAAAGACAGCATCGCATGGTATGACATCCGTACCGGAAATACTCTACATATGCCGACACCGATCAATAGTGAAATAGCCGCCATAGAACAGACGGATGACAACCATTTCTTTATCGGTACAGTAAACGGCCTGTTCTATGCTGAGGTAGAAAAGGGGAGGCTAAACAGAATGTCTGACAAAGCTGTGGAAAGTATCCGCACATCAGTACATGAACTCTATTACCATGCTGTTTCAAAACAACTGTTTGTGGGAAACTATAAGGAGGGAATACTTGTATATGACGTGGGAAAGACAGGAAAAATCATCCCTTGCCAATTACCCAATAATGTAGAGATAAACCGGATTGTCGCCCTGAACGATCATGAACTTCTGGTAGCTACGGGTGGCAGAGGTGTATATAAACTGGATGTGAACACATGTATGAGCGAGCCCTATATAACAGCTGATTATAATAGTTATAATGGAATGAACGGAAACAATATCAATGATATTTATGTGGACGAGGAGGAACGCATCTGGCTTGCCAATTATCCTACCGGCATCACCATCCGAAACAACCGTTATGGAAGTTATGATTTGATAAGACACTCCATCGGCAACAGCCTTTCACTGGTGAACGATCAGGTCCATGATGTACTGGAGGACAGTGACGGTGACCTTTGGTTTGCAACCAGCAATGGTATCAGCCTTTATCAGACCGATACCAAAGAATGGCAATCATTCCTCAGTTCCTTTGAATCGGTACCGGACAATGAGAACCATATCTTTTTGACGCTGTGTGAGGTTTCTCCCGGTGTGATATGGGCCGGCGGTTTTATGTCAGGCATTTGCAAGATAGAAAAAAGGAAAGGATTTAAGATTGGTCATATTGCCCCTGCCACTATTGCGGGAGTGCGTCCCGACCAATATATATTTGACATCAAGAAAGATTCGGACGGTGATGTCTGGTCCGGCGGATATTATCATTTGAAGCGTATCAATCTTGAAACAGGAAGTGTGCGTCTGTATCCGGGAGTAAGCTCCATCACTACCATTCTGGAAAAAAAAATGTCCGACAGATGTGGATCGGCACAAGAATGGGGCTCTACCGGCTTGACAAGAAATCGGGAG
>ENA-OQER01000571-OQER01000571.1-human-gut-metagenome-genome-assembly--contig:-NODE-571-length-19712-cov-2.230993_pt1 | contig 19712 bp, 30 predicted proteins | sample MGYA00242797_ERZ504639 | MGnify/ENA primary metagenome ERZ504639 (study PRJEB26092, sample SAMD00036306) | human gut metagenome | host: Homo sapiens | study: EMG produced TPA metagenomics assembly of...
TGTTCCGTACCAGTGCGCCGATGCGCAGCCCACCCGCGTCGGTCACTTCAATCTTATCGAGCCCGAGGCCGTTCACATCGATAAGGTGGGTGGGCGTTTCAATTTCCAGCTTCATCAGGTCCAGCAGATTGGTCCCGCCCGCGATAAATTTTGCGCCGGGTACGCGCTGAGCGCTAAGTGCCGCCTCGGCTGGGGTGTTCACTCGTTCATAGGTAAACGCCTTCATGATTTTATCTCCCCCGCAGCATCTTCAATGGCGGCAAGGATGTTAGCGTATGCACCACAGCGACAGATGTTGCCGCTCATACGTTCACGGATCTCATCGGCAGTTGTTTCTGGAGCGGAAACCAAATCGACCGTGACGTGACTGGGAATGCCGTCCTGAATCTCTTTTAGCACCGCTACTGATGAGCAAATTTGCCCGGAGGTGCAGTAGCCGCACTGGAAGCCATCATGCTTGATAAAGGCCGCCTGCATGGGGTGAAGATTATCTGGCGAACCCAGGCCTTCAATGGTGGTGATCTCGGCCCCCTGATGCATGACTGCAAGCGTCAGGCAGGCATTAAGCCTGCGACCATTGACCAGCACGGTACAGGCTCCGCACTGTCCGTGATCGCAACCTTTCTTGGTACCGATCAAATGCAGATTTTCACGCAAAGCGTCCAGTAGCGTGGTTCGGGTATCCACCTCAAGCTGCTCGGTTTTGCCGTTCACCTTCAGTGTCAGGGGCATTATCTCTGGCGCGGGTGTAGCTGCCGGAACGCTTGCCGCCAGCGTAGAATGAGGATAAACCACGGCGGTCGCCGCTGTTGCGGCGCTCACTTTAATCAGATCGCGACGGGTCAAACTTAAATCGTGCGGCTCGTGCTTCCCAACCCGATTATCTTCGGGGTATTCGCCTTGGTTGCTCATACCAGGCCTCCGGTATTCTAAAGGGGAAAATAAGAGTGCGTTGCGAGAGTGCTGATGCTTTTTTAAATGTTAAGCATAGTCGGCGACAGCAGGAGGATTATTCTTAAAACGCGAATGCAGCTATGAGCCCGGCTAATAAATTCATGTTCGCCGGGATGTTGATGATGATGGGAGCTGGTTTATTGCTTTAGTTGTACGATGCAAAAACCAATAAGGAAACCTGTGATTTTCAGCTCTGCATCACCCTGCAAATCTCTGTCACTTCTAATATAAAAATAGGGAGAATGATGGAGCTTATATTCATTGGCGATTAGGAAACCATCTTGTTATACAAAACAATTACAGTTCTTTACATTTGCCTTGTTTTATGAATACTCCTGAAGAGGTGTATAACATAATGGTACAAGCAGGGTAGATATGAATATATTTGAACAAACTCCACCGAACCGCAGACGTTATGGTCTTGCTGCATTCATTGGGCTGATTGCTGGCGTTGTTTCCGCATTCGTGAAGTGGGGGGCTGAAGTTCCATTGCCGCCACGTAGCCCGGTGGATATGTTTAATGCAGCGTGTGGCCCGGAATCATTAATCAGGGCTGCAGGCCAAATTGATTGCTCGCGTAATTTTCTCAATCCACCGTATATTTTCTTCGAGACTGGTTGGGGCTGACAGATCCCAATGCGGCTGTTTATACCTTTGCCGGGCATGTCTTTAACTGGTTGGTGTTACGCACATTATCTTTTCGATAGTGTTTGCTGTCGGTTATTGTGTGGTCGCTGAAGTATTTCCAAAAATTAAACTCTGGCAGGGCTTACTGGCAGGTGCTTTAGCCCAACTTTTTTGTTCATATGATTTCATTCCCTCTCATGGGACTGACGCCACCTCTGTTTGATCTCCCGTGGTATGAGAATGTTTCTGAAATTTTTGGACATTTAGTCTGGTTCTGGTCTATTGAAATTATTCGCAGAGATTTACGAAACAGAATTACTCATGAGCCAGACCCTGAGATCCCTTTAGGCTCAAACAGATAATGCATTGAATGATAAAAATGGCGCAAATACAGCGCATTTTATAGGTTAAAACATTGCTTTTTATATTCTGATGCAGATAGTCAGTGAGTATATCGCGCTACTTCAGGATGATGTAGATCCGAAGAACGCTACAGAAGAGAGGCATTGTTGCTGGCAAATAGAAGAAGTATCGGGTTTTGTTACCCCTGAAAAACGAAGCCCCGCTATTATCGCTGGCGGGGCATTGCAATTAATTATTGTATGTTTATAACGGTGTCAGCCCGTATTTAGCCCTTGCACGATTGCAAGCCTCATTGACGACTCCGTTCTCACCAGACATGGCGAATTCTCTGCATGTGGACGATCGATTTTTATATATCGTGCAGCAGGCATTTTTGCCCGGGGTTCCTGCAAGGGCAATACATCGGGGGTTTTTCTGATTGGTACCGCTCATGCATCGGTGAAAAGGGGATATTTGTTCAGTGAGCCTGGCGGGAATAGTACCGCCAGCATCGTCGCTTCGGCCCAGTAAAAAGAGACGCGGAAAAATGCACAACAGGCACCACACGTCATGCATGGATTCAGATTGCTCATAATTCACCAGTACAGCTAAAAATCGTAAAGAGAACAGCGGTACATCGTATGTAAGAACGTACCGCGGTAGGCTGGGGAACTTTCGATAGTGTGAGTATTGAATGATTTCCAGCCGTTACCGATTTTACGTACTAATTCGTGATTAAACCACTCGTTAGCAGGCTGCCTGATACCTTTCCGTGTCTCCTGAACACTATGGTGTGCATATGAGAAAGCCCATCGTTACAGGTGATATTGACGATCGCTTCCACATCATTTAAACGATTTTTGGGGCTCTGAGGTGGAATTCTTCCCTCGACCGATGGATAAGTCTTAGTCCGCCGAAGGGGGCTTAGCCGGACAGGAATCGCTAATCTTAATGAATTTGTCGTTATAGACCAGATAATGATTCCCCGGCTGACGTAACTCAGGCTGATGAACCACGTCTCCCGGACGTAGATACCAGGCATCGCCTTCCTCTTCGGTCGAATCACATCCTGCTTAATCAGTAGCTTAAACCATGTGTTGCCAGTGTTACTTACCGTTCCTGTCACCTTGTCGAAGGACCATTTAAACTGAACCTGACGTGGTCGTACTACCAGAATGGTATCCATCACCACCACCGGCTCCGTGCTGACCTCGCCGCCGGTTGGGCTACGTCTTGTCTGGTTACGAGTGGGGACTCGCGAAATGAGACCCGGTAGTAGCGCTCGCGGTTATCCCGTGGACCATGATAGTAAAATTTAAAATACTCGCTCTCACCAGCCTGCAACGACAGTTGGCGGGGGGCGAAAAGCAGTTCACCATCCACCGGTCGGGTGCGCAATTCACTGCTGCCCGGGCTATCAATAGCACTGATGGCAATACGGTATATCCGTGCGCTTTTGTTGTTATTCACTACACGTTTGCTGACAAAGTCAGTCTCGGACGGCAGCGAAAATGTCAGATTGCCGACCGAAATCGCCTGTGTCAAAGGTGCCGCCAGCATACAGACCGCTGTCAGCAGGCTTTAGTTAATGTTACGCCACGTCGCCTGAACATGAATCTCTCCTGAAGCGCTGACTTCGCCAAACCAGCCGTTATCATCTACCGTACGCAGCGAAATGGCGTTATCCATTGGAATCGAAAATTTGACTGTGGTCTTATCCATCTGCCCACTTCGCCAGAGATATCAGTCCACGGTGTGGTCAACCACAGCGCATCGGTCATATCCCGCCAGCTATCATCGCACCCGGCATCGTAGGTTTTGTAGCTCCGTTGCGGGTAATAAAGGAAAGTGTCGCCGGGAACGGTACTTCGCCTTACCGTCATCGGAGCTGAAGACACAATAGGAGCGCCCGCCAATCACCTGCGCGGGTCCGGTCACCTTGATCAGCACTTCGTCGGCAGCTGTTTACCGCTGGTGGTTACGATATAGCCGAAATCGAGTGCCGACTCGCCGCTGCCAACATATCCCTCCCGCGACGGTGTCTGAGTATATTCATCGGAGATAATACTGATGCTGAAATCACGGGGTTTGATAATCAGCGTGTTGGAGGTAGAAAATTCATACCAGCCAGACTCCGGTGATGTGGTGTTCTGAAAGCGAAGTTGAATAGATCTTTGGTGTTGATATCGCTGATCCCGAGGTTCACCATCTGCTTAAAGAAGTTGCTCGAGAAGAAACATAGATCGAGTCTGCGCTCTTCATCTCGTTGAAGGTGTAGTAATAGGCGGTATTGCTCACCGGTTTCCATGAACTGCCATTCAGACTGAACTGCATATCGTACGCCCCGACGGCCGAGGCTAACGACGAGTTGGCGATCGCCGGGAATATATGGATTGAGGTGTTGCTGAGTCCGTTTGTTTGCAGGGTATAGTTGACCATCTTACAACTTAATCCTGAAAGGCTGCCGATGGTCTGTGTCCGGCAGTCGGCGTTCCCTTCGCCCAGAGTCGGTACTCCGTCGCTGTTGATAAATACCTCCGCCAGCGAGTGGGTATTTATTAACCGCAGATTTGCTGCTTTCGTATGGGTGACGTTGCGAACATACCAGTTGCCGGTGGCCTGATCCTTACAGCGTGCGCCGCTGCTGGCGTCATAGTTCACAGAGTCTGGCAGGCATTGATGGTCATTGTAAAGCTGCTGCCGACGGGCATTTGTTGCAGATACTGGTAAAACGCGTCTGACAACATGCCGTGCATCCACTTCGCGCCGCCGCTGGTCACCGTCGCGCCATAAAATCCACTGGCGTCGGTGGTTTGCGGCAGGATAAGACTGGTGGTCATATTACACCCAGCGTACCAGTGATGCAGCGCAAGCCAGTTAAAGGAGATGAAACTGGTGAATTTTCCAGCCACATATCAAACTTCCAGTTGGTATAAAGGCCGGTGTTGTAACCGTTATCAATGTAGCCGAGGCTTTGCTGATAGATGGTTCCTGAACCAGTGTATTTTAAACCGGTCCAGCGGTTGGCACCGGTCAGGCGCGGATCCAGCGCCCCGCCAGGAGTGACGAAAAAGTTGTCGTCTGAGTTGTTTTCGACAAACACAAACTCGCGTGCCGGTGCATCCGCCCAGGTTGTTTTGCTCACTGCCGCTCTGAGCTCAGTTACTGGCCAGATTAGCGCGAAAATTATCATCGTTATTAGTAGGTTAACTCTCATTCTCTTCTCCTGTCTGCGTCACCGCCGCCCACGATGAGAGGCCGCTGCAGACCACATCACCGACCCAGACGGCACCGCGCGCCTGGTTGAGTTCCAGTGCCACTTCGCAGGTTTTATTGCCACTGTAGCGAAAATCGATAGTGGGATATTTCTTATCCACGTCCATGACAAACTCGCCGTTTTCATCGGTTCGGGTTCGGCCGATATGGTTGTTAATCCGTGCGTTAGCCAGCAGTGTGCCGTCTTCCGCACGGATACGACCGGAGACGGTAACCATCTGCTTCACCTCTGGCTCAATGACAGCGACATTGCTGGATAGAGAGTCAGATGGCTTTTGCGGCCGCTGACGATATCGTAGCTGTCGTTCTTTTTGGGATCGCTGTATGAAATACCGACATATTTATTATTATAGAAGACACTCTGTATCGCCCGTTTAAACTTTATCTGTTTTTTCGGCGCAGGTTTTTGTGCTCCGTCAAACCAGATCAGTCCGGCATCGCTGATCGCGAGAAGTTTTCCGGATTCGGTATAAACCAGTTCCGATATCATCGTATTTTTGTAACTGTACGTTCCCACATTGTTGTCGATTTCATTCTGCCCAACCGAACCAAGTTATAGAAAGTAACCGTGGAACAGGTTTTGCCCTTTGTCACGTCGAGCATATCTACTGCCAGTTTCTGCGCATCCGGAGCCAGCGCAATATCTACAGGAAAACTTCCTTTTTCCTGATAAAATTCACCGCTGGCAAGTTCCTGTCCCTTTTTGTCATAAAGCCGTACATACGAGACATCATCCTCCTTCATCAGCACAGCCACCGTTCCCTGACGGGCAACACATACACGTTCAATCGGTGTTGCCGTTTCGATTTTCTTTACCAGTCCGCGTTCCGACATGATATAAATAAATGTCCCTCCACGATCATAAACTGCAAGATACTGTTCACACACGGAAAGTTCCGGCGTAGTCATTTCATAAGACTGGTTCCAGATCAGCCGGTCATCTGTATCGTGACACACGATTCCGTCATTATCATATTCCAGTATTTTTCCCTGGAACATCTTATATCCCGTTGCCGCACTGTCCTTTCTCTCCGCCGATGCCTGCACCTCAAATCCTGAATATGTGCGAAGTGCAGACCAAGTTCTACAAAAATCACTGCTGCTACAACAGTAACGATCACAAGTGCCGTTCTGCGGGCTATTTTATGCCTGTGTCTCCTGATTTTTTCTTCCAGTTCCTCCAGGTCTTCCTGACTTGTCTCTACGGTTTTAAATTCCGTTTTTTCAGCCACCGATTTTTCTCCTTTTCGCTTACGTTTCTATCATTATAGCATTGCAGTCCCCGTTACGGAAGTAATAATTTCTGTCCAACCCTGATATCATCCGAATCTTCCAGATCATTCGCCTTTTCAAGCTCTTTTAATTTTTTCATTGATCCATATGCCTGTTTACAGATTCCGCTCAACGTATCCCCCTGTTGTACCACATAATAATTTTGTGCTTTTTCTACCGCCACAGGTTTTTCTTTTTCCTCGGCCGGCTGTGTGGAAGGAGCCGCTTCCTCTGCCTTTTTCACCGCTCCCGCCGGAACCTCTTCAATCGGTATCAGCTGCATGGGTTCACTGATGGTTTCCGTACTCTTTGCGCTCTCCGTCTGTTCTTCCACTATATTTTTTTCAGTTCCCACCAGGACTTCTGCCGGTTGTGACACATGGCGGATTTTTCCCCTATCGTCTCCACGGTCTGCTCCAGGCCCGGAATAGAAATTCGCTGCTGCCAGATTCCGACCCCGGCCAGAACCAAAAGCAACGCGATTGCAGCAGCCATCGCATACGACGTTGGTTTGCGTTCGCTCTTTGAACTGCTGCATTCTTCTTTTTCGTTCTCTTTTTTGCTCTCCGTCAGAATCTCCGGAAGCATCTGCCGGGTTCCACGTCTCGGCAGTTCAATCGTCACATCCGGGATCCGTATCTCATGCAGTTCCCTTGCATAATAGATATAAAACCCGTTTTTCGGTTGCAGCCGGTTGCCTTTATGCAGATAAAAGTATTCTTCCCCCTCCATACTGTCCATAAGGAAAAGAACCTGATGTGCACCTCCGAACTGTTCTCTGTGGATAGCTTCCAGTTCTGCTGTCAGGCGTGGTGGATATCCTTTACAATCCAACGCCCATCCGACAATAATGGAATTCTCATAAGATCTCTTAATCTCACGGAATACATCCGACCACGCATGTGTTCCCCATCTCGGCAGATTCTGTGAAAATTCCATATCCCTTACCGGAATGGCAGCCTCTACAAAGGTCATATATACACCCTGCTCGCACTCTGTATGCCCCATAAAGATAAACACTCTCCGCTCCTCATAAGTTTCTTCATGCACCCTGCATACGCCGCATTTTCTATGTAAATCCGATCCCCCTCTGCCGGTGTCCCGATCTGTCTGATATTTTTCAGGTCACGTCCCGGTCCTTCTGCAATATCTATCATATCCTGCCTCCTTATCCGTTTTTCCAGAATATAGTATCACCACCATCCGGTAGAATTTTGGAAACTGACAGGCATGAAAAAAATCGTACGACACTACCGGACATATTTCCAGACTTCAGGCAAAAAAAAGACTGCCATATCCTTCGATACGACAGTCTCCTTTGTACTTGCTGTATTATTTTGCAAAAGCTTTTACTTTTTTGTAAATTCCTTCTGCGTCCAGTTCATATTTATGAATCAGCTCAACCGCCGGTCCGGATTCTCCAAACCGGTCATTCACGCCGATACGCATCATCTTTGTCGGTGCCTTTTCACACAATACTTCCGCTACTGCGCTTCCAAGTCCACCGATTACGGAATGTTCCTCAACGGTTACGACTTTTCTTCGTCTTTGTTGCAGATGCAACAACCAGTTCCTCGTCAATCGGCTTGATGGTATGGATATTGATTACTTCTGCAGAAATTCCATCTTTCTCCAGCATCTTTGCAGCTTCTAAGGACTCTGACACTTCCAGTCCTGTCGCAAAAATGGTTACATCCGTACCTTCTTTTAATACGATTCCTTTTCCGATCTCAAACTTGTAATCCTCTCTGTCATTGATCACCGGCACTGCCAGACGTCCAAACCGAAGATAAACCGGTCCCACATGATCATATGCTGCATGTACTGCTGCGCGTGCTTCCACATCATCCGACGGTTGATCACTACCATACCAGGGATCTCACGCATCAGAGCCAGATCCTCCAGACACTGATGGGTAGCACCGTCTTCTCCGACCGAAATTCCTGCATGGGTAGCTCCAATCTTTACATTCAGATGTGGATAGCCAATGGAGTTGCGAACCTGCTCGTAGTTACGTCCTGCTGCAAACATTGCAAAAGAACTGATAAACGGAACTTTCCCACAGGTAGATAATCCTGCAGCAATACCTGTCATGTTGCACTCTGCGATACCGCAGTCCCAATGGCGCTCCGGAAATTCTTTCTGGAAAATACAGGTTTTCGTAGCTCCTGCCAGATCCGCATCCAGCACGATAAGATTCTCATGCTCTTTGCCAAGCTCTACCAATGCGTTTCCATAACTGTCTCTGGTTGCAATTTTCTTACTTCTGACATAATGCTTCACCTGCTTTCTCAAGATCTTTCATAGCGATTTCGTACTGCTCATCATTTGGAGCTTTTCCATGCCATCCGGCTTCATTCTCCATAAAGGAAACTCCCTTTCCCTTAATGGTCTTTGCAATAATGGCAGTCGGCTGACCTTTGGTCTTCTTCGCTTCCTCAAATGCTGCACGGATCTGGTCGAAATCATTTCCGTCAATCACGATCGTGTGGAAATTAAATGCCTCAAACTTCTTATCAATCGGATACGGAGAGCATACTTTGTCAATCTCCCCATCAATCTGCAGATTATTATTGTCTACAATCACTACCAGATTGTCCAGCTTCCGGTGTCCTGCCCACATAGCAGCCTCCCAGATCTGTCCCTCCTGAATCTCACCATCTCCGGTCAGGTGTATACACGATAGTCCTTGTGATCAAATTTTCCGGCTGCTGCCATACCTACTGCTGCAGAAACTCCCTGCCCCAAAGATCCACTGGACATATCAACGCCAGGAATATGTTTCATATCCGGATGTCCCTGCAGATACGAACCTGTATGGCGCAGTGTCACAAGATCTTCCTTCGGGAAAAATCCGCGCTCTGCAAGTGTGGAATAATAAGCCGGTGCTACATGTCCTTTGGACAATACAAAACGGTCACGATCCTCCATCTTCGGGTTCTTTGGATCAATATTCATCTCTTCGAAATACAGATATGTAAAAATATCTGCCGAAGACAGCGATCCGCCCGGATGACCGGATTTTGCGCTGTGCACTGCCGTTACAATGCTCTTGCGGATTTCATTCGCAAGTTTTTCCAATTCTAAATTATTCATTATTTATTCTTTCCTCCTCTTAAAATGGTGGTGTATTATAATTCCGTTCTTCCCTGCAATGCCCGCAGTAGAGTTACTTCATCGATATATTCCAGATCTCCGCCAACCGGCACTCCGCTGGCAATCCGTGTCACTTTAATCCCGGTCGGTTGATCAGTTTACTGATATACATGGCTGTCGTCTCGCCTTCTAAGCTGGAATTTGTAGCAATAATCACTTCATCCACATCCTTCTCCAGACGAACCATGAGTTCTTTTAAGCGGATATCGTTCGGTCCGATTCCAAGCATCGGGGAAATAGCACCGTGCAGCACATGATAGACTCCATTGTATTTTCCGGTCTTTTCATATGCAACCAGATCACGGGTATTCTCCACTACCATAATCGTCTTGTGATCTCTGGAAGTATCACTGCAGATCGGACAGATTTCCTGATCTGTCAGGTTAAAACAGCACTTACAGTATTTTACGTTTTTCTTTGCCGAAACAATCGCCGAGGCCAGTGCATCCACGTGGTCCTGCGGCATATTTAAAATATGAAATGCCAGCCGCTGCGCAGATTTGGCTCCGATTCCGGGAAGTGCAGACAATTCCTCAATCAATTTCGCAATCTCATGACTGTAATAATCCATATTTAGAACGGAAGTCCTCCGCCCAATGCACCGGTAATCTGTGACATGGACTGCTGGGAAGCTTCATCGATTTTACGCATCGCCTCATTTGTCGCTGCCATGATCAGATCCTCGAGCATCTCAATATCATCCGGATCCACTACTTCTTCTGCCAGTTTTACCTTTGTCACCTCATGCTTGCCGGAAACCGTCACTTCCACGCTCCGCCTCCTGCTGCTGCCGTAACTTCCTGTTCCTCTAAATTCTTCTGCGCCTCTTCCATCTGCTTTTGCATCTTCTGCGCCTGTTTCATAATATTCGCCATATTTCCCGGCATACCGCCAGGAATCCACCTCTTTTTGCCATGTGGGGTCCTCCTGCTTTCTAATTTCAGTTATTTACGAATCTTGTATTATCATACCATTAGAAGTTCTCTTCCTCAATATCAAAATTGATTAATTGCCGCAAATCCGGTACCGTATTGGCTGCGCTGCGTTCTCCTTCATTTAAGCGGAGCTGCACTTCTACCTGCTTTGCACACCGCTGCGCAATCATTTCTTTCAAATGATCAATACACCCTGCCTTATTGTCGCTTAGATAGGAAAACGCGTTGGCATCGTCAAACACCAGGAGCAGTTCTCCCGCCGGTCCAAGCGTCGGCACTGCCTGATTCAAATACTGTCTGGTGATGCCTCCCATCTCTGAAATGACCGACCGCCAGTTGTTCATCACCTGTTTAATGTCCTCAGGAATGGCTTTGGGAAGCTGTGTTTTCTCCTGAGCCTGTGCCGCCGGAGCCTGCGTGCCACCTGCTGCCGGAACTGCTGCACTCTGTGTGCTGCCGAAACAAATGCCCCGCTTTCTAATTTCTGCTCCATATCATCCATACGCTCATTGAGTGCCGACAGATCTTTTTCCATCTGCGGACGGCAAAGCTTGATAATTGCAATCTCCAGCAGGATGCGCTTCTGTGCCGCATACCGGATCTGGCTGGACAGTTCCGAGAAAATCCGGATATACCGGATCAGTGTTTCCGCCTCCACCATCTGTGCCTCTTCTTTCAGGGCTGCCAGATGATCTGCCGACATATCCAGCACTTCCTCCATGTCATCCGCACTCTGGATGAGCAAAAGATTTCTCATGTACCAGGTAAAATCGTTCACCATCTGTCCCAGTTCCCGTCCCTGATCCACCAATGATCCACCGTCCGGATGGCACCGGTCACATCTTTTGCCAGCACCTGGCGCAACAGTGCGGAAAACACTTCCGTATCCACTGCACCGAGCACTTCCAGCACATTTTCATAGGTGAGTTTTTCCCCCAGATGAAAAGCAATACACTGGTCGAGCAGACTCAGCGCATCACGCATCGAACCGTCCCCGGCTTTTGCCACATAACGCAGTGCGCGCTCCTCGACATCCACCTGTTCGGTACGCATCAGTTCCGCCAGACGATCGGTAATGGTATCAATGGAAATCCGGTGAAAATCATATCTCTGGCAACGGGACAGAATCGTAATCGGGATCTTGTGTGCTTCCGTTGTCGCAAGAATAAAAATCACATATGCCGGTGGTTCTTCCAAAGTCTTAAGCAACGCATTGAACGCACCTGCCGAGAGCATATGCACCTCGTCGATAATATAAACCTTGTATTTGCCTTCCGTCGGGCGATAAGATACTTCTTCCCGGATCTGACGGATATTGTCGACACCATTGTTGGAAGCCGCATCAATCTCTATGACATTCATAGAAGTCCCAGCGGCAATACCCTGACATGCAGGGCATTTTCCACAGGGACTTCCGTCTACCGGGTGTTCACAATTTACTGCTTTTGCAAAAATCTTTGCGACTGTGGTTTTTCCGGTACCCCGGGTACCACAAAACAGATAAGCATGTCCTATGCGATCGGCTTTGATCTGGTTCTTTAATGTTGTAACAATATGTTCCTGTCCCTTGACATCTTCAAATTCCTGGGGACGGAACTTACGGTATAAAGCCGTGTAAGACATTTTTCTTCTCCTTCTTATCGGATATCAGATAGCCGAACGATTAATCTCCAAAACTGATACCGATCCGTTTTGCCTCCTGAATCATCTGACTATCCGGATCTACCGTCTTTAATTTGCCGGCTACATCTTCCAATGGCACACATTTGGTCTTGTTGTTGATCATCGCGATCATGTAACCAAACTTTCCATCCATGATGCTTTGGCTGCCGCGGAACCCAGCCGTGTACATAACACTCTGTCGTATGGGCACGGACTTCCTCCACGCTGTGTATGGCCCGGAACTGCAACGCGGACTTCCACACCACACTTCTCCTGAATCTGATCTGCAATCTCATAAGAAACCGACGGATACTTACGGGATGCTACCTTTGCCTTGTACTGTTTCTTGGAAAGCTCTGCATCTTCTTTGGAGATTGCACCCTCCGCAACAGCAAGAATCGTAAAGCCCTTTCCGTCTTTGGTGCGCTTGTGAATGGCCTCTACAACCTTGTCGATGTCGTATGGGATCTCCGGAAGCAGAATGATATCTGCTCCGCCTGCCACACCGGCATACAACGTAAGCATCCCACTTTGTGTCCCATGACTTCTACGATAAACACGCGATTGTGGGAAGCTGCTGTTGTATGGATACAGTCAATGGTTTCTGTAGCTATATTAATTGCACTCTGAAAACCGAATGTCACGTCTGTTCCGTAAATATCATTGTCAATGGTCTTTGGAAGATGAATAATATTGAGCCCTTCCTCACGAAGCAGATTTGCAGTCTTTTGCGTACCATTTCCACCAAGGATCACCAGACAGTCCAATCCAAGCTTACGGTATGTGGATTTCATTGCCTCTACCTTGTCCAGTCCGTTCTCGTCCGGTACACGCATCTGTTTGAATGGCTGACGGGAAGATCCGAGAATCGTTCCACCTCTGGTAAGGATTCCGGAAAAATCCGAGGCTGTAAGAATTCTGTACTGTTCATAGATCAGCTTTGTACCCATTTTCAAATCCATAAATCTCCAGTTCGTCTACGTTTGTAGTAAGTCCTTTTACAACACCACGCATGGCTGCATTTAAAGCCTGGCAGTCTCCGCCGCTGGTAAGCATTCCGATCTTCATCATGCACGTTTCCTCCTGCATATTCTCTTATTGTGTACAAAACGTTTTTTTTGCATACACATTTATATTATAGTATAATTTTGTTCATTCACAAGATAAGCGACTTGAAAAATGTATGTAAATTCTGTATACTATTAAGGAGCACATCGCATGAGAGTTCCGCTCCGCGGAAGCGATGTACGTAGGAAATTCATCGGAGATGAATTTCAAGGGAGAGTTGTCCGAGAGGTCGAAGGTGCCGCACTCGAAATGCGGTTTGCGTCGAATAGACGCAACGTGGGTTCGAATCCCATGCTCTCCGTTTCATAAAAACAGCGCCCTGCCAAATCGACAAAGGCGCTGTTTTTGTATCGACTTATCTTTCATGCCGACCACGATTATTATTTCCGCGGCGATCGGTCATATCGCGCTTTTCACGGGAATCACGGTTCCGACGGTCCCGTGCGTCATATGCCCGGTTCCCTTCCGCACGGTTTCCATGCTCTGCGTCACTGTTTCGGCCGGACGCTGTCCGTTCTTTTTTGCGGCCGATATATACGTTCCATTTCATATAGGCTTCCTGCGCATTGCGGGATTTGTAAATTACGCTGCGTTCTTCGCTACAATATCGGTAATGCTGTACCAGCCTTTGTCATACTGGAATTCCGCTGTCTTTCCTTCAAGTTCTTTATTTCCAAGTACAAATTTATGTATTGCCTGCTGTGGCTGCTGCTGTGCCATCCTATCCCTCCTTTTTCCTAATACATACTCCACGGCCTGTCTCAGTTTTTCATCTTTTTTCATTTCTTCCGTTCCCTTGAAGTGCCTCTGCCTCTTCCCTGGTAAACAACTCCCGCAGTTTTACCTGATGGTTTTCTACCGGAATATAAGATACTCTGGATTTGTCGAATACCGGGCGCAGCACATAGTACGGAATTTTTCGTTCCCTGCGTGATGCGGAAAGCGAAACAATATTTTCTACCTGACAGACTCCCTGTGTTTCACTGTATATGATCTGTTTTTTTCAAACATTCTGTCACCTCTGAAAAAGATAAAATTATCATATCACAAGAAAAAAAGTTTTGACAAATGCTCCAAAACATTTTACGCTTGTCCCAGGGAGGAAATTGTATATGTGGATTCTATTTGCATTTGGGTCAGCTCTGTTCGCCGGACTGACTTCCATACTGGCGAAATGCGGTATCAAAAATACCGATTCCAATGCAGCTACGGCGATCCGTACCATTATTGTACTTATTTTTTCATGGATCATGGTATTTCTGGTCGGGGCACAACACGGCATCGGAAGTGTTTCTGCCAAAACCTGGACATTTCTGATCCTGTCCGGACTTGCCACCGGTGCTTCCTGGCTGTGCTACTTCCGTGCACTGCAGATCGGAGATGTGGATAAGGTGGTCCCGGTCGATAAATCAAGTGCCATCCTCTCCATTCTTCTCGCTTTTCTCTTCCTGCATGAGAGCATCAGCCACTGAAACTTCTGTGCGTGGTGCTGATCGGCGCGGGAACCTACCTGATGATCACGAAAAAGGAAACTTCTTCTGAGAATTCCGGGAAAAAAGGCTGGAGCTGGTTCTTCTACGCGCTTGGCTCTGCCGTCTTTGCCAGCCTGACTTCTATTCTGGGAAAAGTCGGCATTGAAAACATTGATTCCAATCTGGGAACAGCCATCCGTACCATCGTTGTGCTGATCATGGCATGGATTGTCGTGTTTGTCACGAAAAAGCAGGACAGTGTGCGCACGATTGATCACAGGGAACTTGGCTTTATCTGCCTGTCCGGACTTGCCACCGGTGCTTCCTGGCTGTGCTATTACCGTGCGCTGCAGGATGGTCTGGCAAGTGTCGTTGTGCCGATCGATAAGCTGAGTATTCTGGTTACCATTCTGTTTTCTTATCTTGTATTTCATGAGAAACTTGGAAAAAAAGAAGCCGGGGGTCTGGTACTGATTGTGGCGGGAACGCTTGGGATGCTGGTGTAGTATCCCTTGCTATGCCCTTCAGGCGCACCAACCAGACAATATTTACCAGGTCATTCGTTTATCGTCTCTGTTTCTATTCTGCAGGTATAAGTTTTTTCCGCTTTCCTGTAATTAATTCCGACCAGAAACAAACTTCCATGATAGTCTTTTAATGCCTTGTCATATTTTTTCTCCCGGATCTGATCAAGCGCTGTCTGTGCAGACTGATCCCATTTTAACTCCACAATCATAGCCGGATTTTCCACATGCTTTCTCGGAACAAACACCAGATCCGCAAACCCTTTTCCGCCTGCCAGTTCCCGATAAACTTCATATGTTTTCTTTGCCGCATAGTATGCCAGTGACAGTACACACGCCAGGGAATTTTCATCATTATATTTCAGAATGGAAATATTCTCTTCATGCACCCGCTGAATTTGTTGTGCAACATATTCTTCGTCCCCACGAAGTGTAGCTTCCATCAAATCCTCTGACCGCCGGATGGCCGCCATCACCGGTTCCCAGCCTCCGTCCTCGATACAGTTAATAAACTCTTTCTGCACTTCCTGATTGGGGATGCAGACGGTCTGTGCGTAAAAATCGTATGTCAGATATCCCAGATGAACCAACAACGTCAGTACATCGTCCGCACTGGCAAACGTTGTCATGTCATTCTGGAATTTATCCGGATTTACCGGGATGTGTTCCCCGGCAATCAGCCGGGTGGTCAGTTCTTTTAACCCATACTGGTTCATCTGGATGTATTTCTTTAATGCCTCATATGTCTCTGTTTTTGTCCAGTAGCTGTCGTAGTCATGACCAAGCATTGACATGACTACAGAACGCGGATTGTAAATCTGCACGCCCTTTAAATCATAGCCATCATACCACTGTTTCGTCTTGTCGTATGGCATGTCATACTGGCGGCAGAGTTCCTGCACCTCGGCCTCTGTAAAACCGGTAAACTCTGCTAGTTCGCGCTGGTTGGTCATGGAATATTCATCAAACATATTCAGGGCGGAATGTTCGCCGTATTTTTATTGGTAGGATGCCGGTCATGTAGGCCAATGCAATGTATGATTTTCCCTTGAGCCAGAAACGAAGGAAGTCCAGATACCGGATATGATCCTCATGGTTATTCGGGTATTTGCGGAAAATACAATCCCATTCATCAATAATGATTACAAATGCGCGTTTCGTTTCCGCATAAATGGTCTGCAATACTTCCACCAGATCATTCCAGTTAAAACATTCTAATTGTCCGTATGCTTTCTTTAAATCCCAAAGAATCCGCCGTTGCAAATAATCTATCATTTCTTCGACAGAAGAAGTGCGTGTCATGAAATCAATCATGTTAATCTGGATGACGTTGTATTTATTTATATGCTCCTCAAAGCTGCTGTCTTTGCTAATCCTGTAAGGTTTAAACAATGCATGTGAATCGTTTTCCGTACCATAATAGGCAGACAGCATGTTGGCTGCCATGGATTTCCCGAAGCGCGGGGGCGGCTGACACAGATGTTCTGATGCTCTGATTTTAAATTCTGGTTTGTAAACGCGAGGAGCATGGTCTTGTCTACATATATTTTTGAATTTGCTGCTCTTTTGAATTCTTCATTTCCCGGATTTACATAGATTCCCATTGTTTTTTCCTCCAGCTCAATCCACAATCAACACTGTCTTACCTTCAAACGCAACTCCATATTCTTTGATCTGACTATCTGTAATCCCTTTCATTTTCAGTTCTTCACTGTATTTTCGTTCCCTGATCTGTGCAATTGCAGACTGCGCGGTCTCTTCGAGACTTTTTCCCTTTCTTGCGCTTCGTACTTTAAATTCCAGAATCACAGCATTATCCTTTCCCGGATGTTTTGACTCCAACATAATATCATATCTGCCAAAGCCGCTTTCCCGATTCGACCTCAGATAATACCTGTCCCGCAAATCAACCAGCAGACCTAAAACAAACCCGTGATAAAAACGTTCCGGTTCAGCCCCAGAAGCCCGGTCTCCGGTATCAAAATAGCTGAATGTCTGTAATGCAATACGGTTCATATATTCATTCATCGCATCCACATCCCCAACAACCATTGCCTTAACAAAATCGTTGTAATCCGGCTGTACCGGGGCAAACCAATCGTGAATCATTCTCTGAAACATAAGCTTTACTTCAAGATTGGTAAGTGCAAGCTGATATTTCGGTTCCGTTCCTTCCGGAATATCCTGATATTTTTCATAGGACAAAACCTTTAAATATCCGCCTGCGAGTAAAAGGCTCCATACAGCCTTTTCATTGCCATCCAGTTGATTGTATACAATCTGTTCATCTATTTCCGACCAGATACATTCCCCACATAATAGTTTTTCAAATTTTTCTTTGATCAGGCGGTTTCCTTCACGAACCAATTTTCCGACAAGACTATTTGCGCTTGTGTTTGCCCAATAGGTTGTATACTGCTTTGCATCCAGATAATTTAAAATCGACCACGGATTATAGATATCTTTGTGGGTTCCAAAAATAAATCCGTCATACCATCTTTTTACCTCATTTTTTTCGTTTTCCAGTCCGAAACTTTCTAGCGCAGAAAACACTTCCTGCTCCGTAAAACCAAAGGATGCAGCATATTCATTGGATGTTGTAGTAACCACTTTTAAATTATTCAGGTCTGAAAAAATGGATTCCTTACTGACCCTCGTAATTCCTGTCATAATTCCACGCTCTAATGCCGGATTGGTCTTAAATGTCGCGTTAAACAGACTTCTTGTGAATGTCACAAGCTACTCCCAGTATCCATCTACAAAAGCTTCCTGCATTGGCGTGTCATATTCATCTAACAGAATAATTACTTTTTTACCGTAATATTTATACAAAAATCCTGACAGATAATATAAAGAAAGTGTTGCATCTACATAATCCATATCAGTCATGATTTTTATACAACTTTACTTCCGTATCCCGTAGCTTTCCACTTTCCGTTATAAAATCGTATTTGACATAAAGCTGCGCAATTAATTCACAGATCTTTTTTTCTGCTAGCTGATACGTGGGTTCCTTCACATTTGCAAAAGACAGGCTAATGACCGGATACGTTCCCTGTATATTACGATACTTCTTATCCTCCCAGATTTTTAAATCCTCAAACAGATCCGAACGTCCGGAATATTCCACGGAAAAGAACTGTTCTACCATACTCATGGTCAGAGTTTTACCAAAACGTCTTGGTCTTGTGATCAGAGTAACACTGTCCCCACAATCCCACCATTCCTTTATAAAATCCGTTTTATCAACATAAAAATAATGATTTTCAATTAATGTGGAGAAGTCCTGTATTCCGATTGCTATATTTGCAGACATTTGCAGTCACCCCCTGTCTTTGCCTTTTTTCATATATTATACCCTATCCTTAGATGATTGAAAAGCAGGCTTTGGGGTCATTACAAATATAGTTTCTTTTAGGAAACGCTCACTGCATGAAAATTCCATAAAAAATCAGGCTCTAAAATAAATGTTGGGTTAACGAATTATATTTGACTAAACTTTCCCAGCAGATATTCCCGAATAAAGCCTGAATAAATGCGGTTTGGGAAGCAATCCATTCGGTTACTTTACTTTTCAGTACAGATGTGATATCTGCAGAAAGCGTTGATATATGTTCCACAAACAGAGCCATAAGGCTCCGCAGTGCATTGGTTAAATCCATGTCCTGGATATCTTCACAGTACATGAAAAACAGTTCACCATATGTTTTTTCGTCATTCTGGTTCCGACGGAGCCATTCCAGAATGATATATCGTGTAAATACAATGGTTGTATGGCTTACCATTGCACCATAATTACGGCTCTGGAATCCCGAACCTAATTTCAAAAAAGATTTTGATGCCTTGAAAAAGCATTCAATTGACCATATGCCGATATTTTAGAAATGCCGATAAAATTTCTGTAAGATTCCATGCCTGACCGTCTCATAAGCAGAAACACCACAGGATTGTGTGATATTGGCCCTGCGAAGCAGTTTTGCAATCTGGAGTTCCTTTAATGCATGAAAAAATTGATTTTCGGTATGGTCATTTGTGGTCATTTGGTTTATCATAAAGTCAGCACCTTTCTTTTGCGTTTTGTTGTTGTGGTGACTTCATTATACCAGGGATCAGGTGCTTTTTTATGTCAATACACGAATTTATTCAATTATTTTGCTTGAAAATCAAGTGTTTACACCAGATTTACTGGTGGGAAAGTTGAGTATTTGATATTCGTTAACCCAACATTTTTATTATGATAAAAAGATCCTTTATAATAAGTCACATCTCTTTAAATGCATTCTCTGGTATGTCTTTCTGAATTGTTTTAAAATATTTTTTTTATTTCTTTTACTTGCATTTGGCATATATAATTGTCTTTCATCATTAATTTTATTTATCTGTTTTTTTAATTCAAGGACATTTTGTCTCTTTTTTTTTCTGCG
>ENA-OQER01000572-OQER01000572.1-human-gut-metagenome-genome-assembly--contig:-NODE-572-length-19692-cov-1.768771_pt1 | contig 19692 bp, 25 predicted proteins | sample MGYA00242797_ERZ504639 | MGnify/ENA primary metagenome ERZ504639 (study PRJEB26092, sample SAMD00036306) | human gut metagenome | host: Homo sapiens | study: EMG produced TPA metagenomics assembly of...
CTTCTTTCCAAAAAGAAACATCTGGAAATCCTCGATGCCTATGCAAAAGACGCGCTGGGAGAAAAAAAGGAGCGCCTTGCCGCCTGTTATCAGGAATCCGGAAACTGAAAAAAGAGTGGGAGTCCTCGTCTTTGGATACCGAGGAGCGCGCCAGAGAGTTGTCGTTTCTTGCGTATGAAGTAAAGGAAATCGAAGAGGCACAGCTTTCCGTCGGGAGGATACCCGGCTGGAAGAACAGTATCGCAGATTGCAAACGCAAAAAAGATCATGGATGCCGTATCGGCTGCCGGTGCAGCTACCGGGGGAGACGGCGGTACCGGAGAGAATGCATCGGAACTTATCAGCCGTGCCCTGCGGGAAGTCAGTTCGGTTTCGGCATATGAGGAGCGCATTGCGCAGATGGAACAGATGCTTACCGATATTGATAATCTGCTGAGCGATTTCAATCATGAGATTTCTTCCTACCTGTCGGGGGAGGAATTTGATGACGAAGTCTTTTATCAGACCGAAAAGAGGCTTGATGAGATCAATCACCTGAAATCCAAGTATGGAAATACGATGGAAGAGATTCTGCAGTCAGCGGAAGAAAAAACAAAGCGTATTGCCGTATTACAGGATTATGATAAATACTTAAATGATCTTTTAACTTCCATGAACCGGAAGAAAGAAGAATTGGACGGACTGTGTGCAGAGGTTTCCGAAATCCGGAAGAAAGCGGCAAAGGGATTGACGAAAGCGATTGCACAGGCACTTGAAGATCTGAATTTTTTAGATGTGCAGTTTACGATGGAATTCCGGAAGACGGAGTACAGTGCCGGAGGTGGGATGAGGCAGAATTTATGATCTCCACCAATCCGGGAGAACCGTTAAAGCCTCTGGGAAAGGTCGCTTCCGGCGGAGAACTTTCCCGTATTGCGCTCGCGGTCAAGACCGTCATGGCGGATACGGATGAGATTCCGACGTTGATCTTTGATGAGATTGACAGTGGAATCAGCGGGCGTACGGCACAGATGGTATCGCAGAAGATGAAACTGCTGGCAAAGACGCACCAGATCATCTGCATCACTCATCTGCCCAGATTGCTGCCATGGCAGATGCCCATTTCCTGATTGAAAATCGGTGGAGCATGCGTCCACGGTTTCCCGGATTCATCCGCTGCGGGAAGAGGAAAGTATCGAGGAACTGGCGCGGATGCTTGGCGGCGTGGAGATCACGGATACGGTTTTACAAAACGCACGCGAGATGAAACGTCTGGCAGAAAAATACGAATAGATAAAACCAAAGTCCGCATACTAAAGGTATCCGAGAAGATAGGAGAACCTTTGGCATGCGGTCTTTTTATATGCGTATATTCAAAAATATTATCTGTATTTATGTTCTGGCGCTGTGCTGCTTTGCCTATGCCACCATGATACATGCTATTCCCGATCATGTATACGTGCAGGAGGGGCAGAAACTGGAACTGGACAAAAAAAATTCCGGTCACACTGGCAATGTCCACAAAACCGCAATCCGTTATGGCACAGATCGGGGAGCGGACGTTTCAGGCAATGAAGCAGGAACGGGCAGTGGAAACGTGCAGCCAGCTGAAGCAGGGGGAATATACACTGACCTGCTATCTGTTTGGCATCCTTCCTATGAAAGAGGTGCAGGTTTCCGTGGTGAACGGAAAATCTTTATACGTGAGCGGACAGGTGGTGGGCATTTACGGGGCTGCCCAGGGAGTACTGGTGCTGGGATCGGCCGGTGGAAACTGTGGACGGAAGCAGCCGGCAGCCGGCAGAACACATTGTATTTCCTGGGGATTATATTACTGCTGTAAATGGAAAAGCGGTCACGAAAAAGAAGAACTGATGGAGCGGATCAATCAGTACGGGGAACAACCGGTGGTGCTGACCCTGTGGCGCGGAGCCGAGCAGATTCAGGTATCGGTGGAGCCGGTTGAGGCAGCAGAACACAAAGGCTATCGTCTGGGACTCTGGGTGAAAGATGACATGGCAGGGATCGGCACGCTGACCTATTTTGATCAGGACGGAAACTTCGGGGCACTGGGACACGGAATCGGAAACGGACAGACCAAAGACCTGCTCCGTCTGTCAGACGGCCGGCTGTACAAAGCACAGGTGCTCGGTATCAAAAAAGGTGTCCGGGGAACACCGGGAGAGCTGGAGGGAGTTGTCTATTATGGGAAAGACAACCAGATCGGAGAAGTGTCCAGCAATACACAAATCGGTATCTATGGCACGTTGACGAAAAACTTCCGGGAAGAAAAGAAAAACGAAGTCTGTTGTGTCCGGTTGGTTACAAACAGGAGATTCAGACAAAGGATGCGGTAATTCTGTCGGATGCGTCCGGGGAACTGCAGTCATATCGTATCGTAATTGATGATCTTGATTATACACCGGGAGATAAAAATAAGGGCATCCGTTTTCATGTGGAGGATGAGAACCTGCTGAAGCTGACCGGCGGAATCGTGCAGGGACTCTCCGGAAGCCCGATCCTGCAGGATGGAAAACTGATCGGTGCCGTGACCCATGTGCTTGTTAACGATCCAACGAAAGGATATGGCATTTTTGTGGAGGAAATGACGGCAAATAAAATAGGACAAAAGACCTAGATGTGAAATTTGCACAAAAAAAGAAACGGTAAAATGCAATAAGTTATATTTTATACATGAAAAAGGATTGCAATAGAGAATAAAAAAAGGTTATAATAATCATTAATTGCTCGAAATTATTCGAAAATAATAAATGTTTAACGTAGTGGGAGTATTACATGGATAAGTTGGTAGGGTTTGCCCGGAAGAAGCGACTGGGCGATCTGCTTGTGGATGCAGGAGTCATTTCGCAGGATCAGCTGGTAAAAGCGTTACAGGTCCAGAAAACAGAAAAACAGGGAGAGCGTCTCGGAGTGGTACTGATAGATCTGGGGTTTACAGACGAAAAACAGATCGTAGAGGCACTGAAGGCACAGCTGAAAATACAGAGTGTCGATCTGTCGACCCTGCGCATCCCGGAGGAAATCATCCGGCTTTTGGACGAGGCAGTGCTGCGGAAGTATAATCTGATTCCGTTTAAGTTCAATGAGAAAATCCCAATCTTTTGTGCGTGGCAATGAGCGATCCGCTGGATATCCGGGCGATGGACGATGTTTCCATCATTACCGGGTGTCAGGTGGAGCGTTTTGCTGCGACCCCGAGTGATATTGCGGCAGCCATCGACCGTTACTATGGAAATGCAGAAGCCCTGCGTGTGGCAGAACAGTATACAAGGGAAAAGCAGGAACAGGCAAAAGCAGGGCAGCCCTAGATCCCGGGAGTGGAAACGATGAGAACAATGTCCAGCAGGCACCGATTGTCAAACTGTTAGGACAGATCATCGAGCAGGCAGTCCATAAGAGAGCCAGCGATATCCATATCGAGCCGATGGAAAATCAGGTGCGGATCCGGTTCCGTGTGGATGGCGTGTTGCATGAAGCCATGCGGCACGACATCAGCCTGCATGCAGCACTGATTGCAAGAATAAAAATTGTCAGCGGACTTGACATTTCCGAAAAGCGCCGCCCACAGGACGGCCGTGCGACCAGCATTGTGGACCGGCAGGAATACGACATCCGTGTGTCCGTGCTTCCGACCGTCTATGGGGAAAAGGTCGTTATGCGTCTTGCACAGAAAAAGCACTGACATTGGACAAGCGGGATCTGGGATTTCCGGAGGACGAATTAAAAAAATTTGACCATATCCTAAGCCATCCGAACGGGCTTATTCTCGTCACGGGACCGACCGGAAGCGGTAAGTCAACAACATTATACACCGCATTAAATGAATTAAACGTAGAAGGCGTCAATATCATCACGGTAGAAGATCCGGTTGAGGCAAACTTAAACGGGGTTAATCAGGTACAGGTAAACGAAAAGGCGGGACTAACCTTTTCCTCGGCACTGCGTTCCATCCTGCGTCAGGACCCGGACATCATTATGATCGGGAGATCCGTGACCAGGAGACCGCAGAGATTGCGGTAAAGGCGTCCATCACCGGACATCTGGTGGTCAGCACCTTACATACAAACAGTTCGGCAAATACCATCACCCGTCTGGCAGATATGGGAGTGGAAAACTACCTGATTGCGGATTCCGTGGTCGGGGTAATCGCCAGCGTCTGGTGCGCCGGGTCTGTCCGGCATGCGGAATTGTCCGGGAGGCAACCGCAGGGGAGAAAAAGATACTCGGCATAAAGGATCCAGCCAGACGGATCAATGTCCGCACACCGGGGCACAAAGAGTGTGTCCGCTGCGGTGGAACCGGATACTATGGAAGAATCGGTATTTATGAGATTATGCCGGTCACGGCAGACCTGCGGCAGGCGATCAACCGTGGGGAGAATGCGGACGTGCTCGAGGAGATCGCATTAACACATGGCATGAAAACACTCCGCATGAGTGCCATTGATTACGCACTGCGTGGAATCACTACCGTCGAGGAAGTGCAGCGTGTGGCATATGATGACGAAGATGATTAAATAAAACAGGGAAGGGAAGGCAGCAAAACAGATGGAATTGTCAATGTATACGCTTCTTTCGATAGCAAAAGCACATCATGCGTCCGACTTACATATTACCGTGGGGGTACGGCCGAAGTGCAGGATCAGCGGAACACTTTATGAAATGGACGGATTTGAGAAACTGACACCGGCGATGACCAAAGAACTGGTGGAATCCATGTTTAACGAAAAACAGAAAAAAACCATGGAAGCCACAGGGGAAGTGGACTTTGCCTACACGGATACGCGTGTGGGACGGTTCCGTGTCAACGCTTTCCACCAGAGAGGTTCCTATGCGGCTGTACTGCGTATCGTGGCAAGCGATATCCCGACACCGGAGGACCTCGGGGTGCCGGAAGCGGTCCTTGGGCTGACAAAGAAAAAGCGTGGGCTTGTCCTTGTCACGGGACCGACCGGAAGCGGTAAATCCACCACACTGGCATCTTTGATTGATGTCATCAATAAAGAACGGAACGAACATATCATTACACTCGAAGATCCGATCGAGTATTTACATAAGCATAACCGGTCCATCGTAAACCAAAGGGAGATCGGGCTGGATACCGATTCCTATGGAAATGCGCTCCGTGCGGCACTCCGTGAGGATCCGGACATCATCCTTGTGGGGGAGATGCGTGACTTTGATACGATTTCCACTGCCATCACAGCAGCAGAAACCGGACATCTGGTATTCTCCACCCTGCATACCATCGGTGCGGCACCTACCATTGAGCGTATTGTCGATGTGTTCCCACCGCACCAGCAGAACCAGATCCGCTCGCAGCTGGCATCGGTTCTTGAGGCGGTAATTTCCCAGCAGCTTCTGCCGACGATCGACGGGAAATCCCGTGTGGCGGCATTTGAGTCATGCTCGGTACCCCGGCGATCAAAAACCTGATTCGCGAGGATAAGGCACACCAGATCCCTTCCATCATGCAGACAAGCAAGAAAATTGGCATGCAGACGATGATGATTCCTTATTCAGTCTTTATCTGAAGCACAAAATTGATGCGGCAAATGCCGTAGAGTATGCACAGGATACAGGAAACATGCAGCAGAAGCTGTTTTAAAAAGGAGTTAAGACATGGCAAGTTATAAATACGAAGTGGTCGGAGCCGATGGAAAACCAAAAACCGGCACCATCGAGGCCATGAACATGGAAGTCGCTTCGGCAGAACTCAAATCCGGCGGTAACACCATCGTTTCCATCGCAAGAGCCAACGCATTTAACAAAGATCTTGAAATCCATATCGGAAAAGCCGTCAGTGTCCGCGAAATGAGCGTATTCTGCCGCCAGTTTGAAAGCGTATTAAATGCCGGTGTGACCGTCGTCGAGGCACTCGACATGCTATCCGAGCAGACCGAGAACAAACAGTTTGCCAACGCAATCGCAGAAGTGCGGGATTCCGTACAGCGCGGGGAGACCCTCGCCGTTGCGATGGCGGAGCACCCGAAGATTTTTCCAAACCTCATGGTGCAGATGGTTGCCGCCGGGGAGTCCTCCGGTGGACTGGATAAAGCATTCAGCCGTGTGGGAAGCCAGTTTGAAAAAGAAGCCCATCTGAAGGGGCTGATTATCAAGTCGGCGATTTATCCGGTCATCCTGATTCTTGTTATTATCGTTGTCGTAGCCATCATGATGATTAAGATTGTGCCTACCTTTACTGCCCAGTTTGACGAAGTCGGCGGAAAACTGCCGGGCATCACGCTTGCAGTCATGGCAGTCAGTGATTTCTTTGTGCACAGCTGGTATTTTATTATCGCCATCATCGCAGGGATTGCCATATTTATCCATGCGTGGAAAAAGACAGAGGGCGGGGCACATATATTAGGAAAATTTATTCTAAAGGTACCGCTGGTCGGTCCGCTCAGCATCAAGACGGCATCCTCGCGCATGACGCGAACCCTGTCTACACTGATGGGTTCCGGTGTCCAGCTGGTGGATGCACTCGGGCTTGTGACCGAGATGATGGGGAATGCCGTGGTTAAGCAGGCATTAAAAGATGCGACCGAAGAGGTCAGCCGTGGAATCCCGCTCTCGAAGCCACTGGCAGATTCCGGGGTCTTCCCACCGATGGTCTACCACATGATTGAGATTGGGGAGGAAACCGGTAATATGGAAGACATGCTCGACAAAGTCGCAGCATATTATGATGAAGAGGTGGAGTCGGCGACCGAGGCACTGCTTGCCGCGATGGAACCGCTCATCATTATTGTGATGGCAGTTATTGTGGTGCCGATCGTCCTTGCGATCATGATGCCGATGTACAGCCTGTACGACAGCATCGGAGCCTGACCGCGGGCAGAAGAAGGGTTGTTACATGTCTGCCATGAGACATGTGATGATAGATACATAAAAATATATTCAAAAAAGGAGAACAAAGGGTATGAAGAAAATTATGGAACTGCTTCAGAACATGAAAGCAAAGAATGAAAAGAAGGATAACAAAGGTTTCTCTCTTGTAGAGTTGATTATCGTTATCGCAATTATGGCAATTTTGGTAGGTATTGTTGGTACACAGGTAATTCCTTACATCAGTAAGTCAAAGGTCGCAAAGGATCAGCAGGTATTGAATAGTATTTCTACAGCAGCAGTTGCAGCATATTCAGAAAATGCAGCAACAGGATCTTTTACGATTGATGTATTTTCTACAACAGCACCATCTGATACAACACAGGCAACCATTCAATCAGATATTAAAGCAACATCAGGATTTGAAAATTTAGGAGATTTTACAGGCGCACTTGGTGCTGATGGAAAAGCTGATATTGAATCTGTAACTGTAGAATTTAATGCAACTACTCATAAAGCAGTTACAAAGGCTAATTATAAGAGCGGTTCTACTGTTAAATATAAAATTAAAGATGTAGAAGCAACATTATAGTCCTTAATATTTATAAATAGGAGAAACAAATGCTAACTCAACTTACGATTTTTCTTTATATTGTTATATTTTTATACGGAATCGTCATCGGCAGTTTCTTAAACGTGCTGATCTTCCGTATCCCGAAAAAAAGAGAATATCGTGCAGTCCTCGCACTGTATGAACTGCGGGCGTAAGCTGGCTGGCGGGACATGGTTCCTGTATTTTCCTACATAATTCTTCGGGGCAGATGCCGGCAATGTGGTGCTAGGATTTCCATACAGTACCCATTAATCGAGGCTTTAAATGGTGTGCTGTATGTGGTCGTTTTCATGGCGGGCGGTTTCACGTTCAGCAGTGTGCTGTATTGTCTCATGACATCTGCCTGATTGTCATTGCGGTCATCGATGAGAGAACCTATCAGATACCGGTTTCCCAGAACCTGTTTCTGGGACTGCTCGGTATCCTCATGACCGTGTATGATTTCCGGCATATCCTGTCCCATATCATCGGGGCAGTCATTGTCAGCCTGTTTTTGTATGGCCTGTATTATTTCTCCTCCGGCAAAGCAATCGGTGGGGGAGACATCAAACTCATGGCATATGCAGGCCTGCTCTTAGGCGCAAAAAACATTATTTTGGCATTTATTCTTGCATGTATTCTTGGCTCCGTCATCCATACCATCCGTATGAAAGTAAGCAAGCGAAACAACCTGCTTGCACTCGGTCCGTACCTTTCGGCAGGCATATTCATCGCCGCACTCTGGGGCAGCCGTTTCTGGACCTGGTATCTCGGCATGATGGGCATTTATTAAAACATGGCAGGAACTGCTATGTATGGCATAATTAAAAAAAGTAAAGTTTTTCTTATTCCTGTGGCGAATTTTAAACATCTGTCATTTTCACCGCATAATTTTTTATGCCACAACGTTACGATGGAAAATGTAGAAAAATAATTAGGATTTGTGATTTTTCTCAAGGGTTAGAGCCTGTTAGAATTTTGTTAACACCCAGCGATTCCCGTACACGGATGTACGGGAAAGGACGACATGAGCCGGATGCGAATGGAGTCCGGTCGCGTCCGGCACGCAAAACCTTTCGCCAAAATTCTTACAGTCTCTTCCCGAAGAGAACATGAACAAAGCATAATTATTTTGTACATTTTCCAATGAAAACCTTTCGGAAAATATATAAGGAGAAAATGAAAATGGTCAAAAGAGTAGTAAGTATTGAGGCCGGTGTATGGTGGACAAAAGTCGCACTGGCCGATTACCGCAAGAAAAATCCACCGGTACATAAAGCGTTTGCGTTCCGCACCCCGGAACATGCGGTGGAAGATGGCTATATCCGCGACAAAGAAGCGTTTGCATCGGCATTAAAGACGGAACTAAGCAGACACGATATCCATGAGAAGGAAGTTGTATTTACCCTTTCCTCCTCTAAGGTCGTTACCCGCGAGGTCATGATCCCGTTTGTCAAGGACAATAAGATCATGGGAATCATCGAGGCACAGATCCGTGATTACTTCCCGATGGATGTGAGCAATTACACCATCAGCTACAGCAAGATGGACGTGGAGGAAGAAGACGGAAAGAAGATGCTTAAGCTGCTTCTTGTTGCAATTCCGGATAACCTTTTAAACAACTATGTGACCTTTGCTGAGCTGGCAGGGCTTAAGGTGGAGACGTTTGACTATATCGGAAACGGAACGGTACAGCTTTTGTGTGACAGTTTTCTGGAAAATGCCGTGGTCGTGCAGCTGGAAGAACAGGCAACGGTCATCAGTATTCTGGAAAATAAAAACTGGTCTTTCAGCGTGTGACACCGTATGGCTATGGAGCTACGATCACGGCAGTGATCGACCATCCGGTGCTTGGCATTGACGATGAGGAGAAAGCACTTGATTTTCTTTTAGAACACAATGTGATATACAACCGTCCGACGGTTCCGGAGATGGGAAACCAGGAGGAGATGAAGCGCCAGCAGGCTCTGGCAGAAGAGGCATATGAGGATCTGGCAGAGTCCCTGCGGTATCATCTGCGCATTGCAAACACAGCGGTTGAGTATTATCAGAATCAGGTCAAACAGGAATTTGTCGGGAATGTCTATCTGGTTGGCGATGGTTCCCGTTTTGCAGGCATGCACAAACTGTTTGCACAGGAGCTTCCGCTTCCGCTGCAGGAAATTGATTTCACGAAGGTCATCGATTTACGGAGCGGAAAAAACAAGGCGGCTGAGGGGACGGTAACACCGGATGCGGCATCTTCCGGGATGAGACCGAAGGCGGCAACGGCTGTCGGTTTCCTTTCGGTCATCGGTGCAGCGGTTCATCCAATTGATGCCAGACCAAAGGACATGCTTGTGGCAGATTCCAAAAAGAACGACCTGCACACGGCATATGTGATTCTGGCGGGGGCAGTACTGGTAAGTGTCCTGCTGATTCTCGGTTCTGGTGTGCGTCAGCTGCTGGCTTATCGTGAGCACCGCAGCCTGACCAAACGGATCAATGATCTTTCCTATGTGCAGGAGACGTATGACGATTACGCGCGGGTACAGGCGGAGGAACAGGTGTATGAGAAACTGGATCTTGCCACCATCACGAAAAATGAGCAGTTGTATCCGCTGATTGCGCAGCTGGAAAATGAACTTCCGACAACCATCCATGTAAAAAGTATCCAGACGGATGGTTCGCTGGTAACGCTGAATATGGAGGCAGACCGGAAAGTTACGGTCGGACAGATGCTTTTGAATTTTGCGGATGTGACGCTGCTTGAAAATCTTTCGATTCCGTCCATGTCGGAGGAGTCTGATGAAGACAGCGGCACGGCGACGTGGACGTATACGTTAAATGCTTATTATACTGGTGCATTTCTCGGGGAGGACGGGCATCTCATAAAAGAAGCGGTTCCGTCAGCGGATACCGATGCCGATACCGATACAGACAGCGTGGAAGGAGAGGAGCAGACCAATGAATAGAATTAAAATTTCAGATTCCGACAAGCGGCTGCTGCTCATTTTCTGTGCGATTGTCATAGTGGCATGTTCGTATTTCTTTATTTTCAGTAAGGGAATGAGCAAAGCAGCGAAGATCGAAGAACAGAATACGGCCGATCAGGCAAAAGTGCAGCAGATGGAACAGATGGAGGCAGGACTTCCGAAGGTAAAAGAAAATATCCAGCGGATGGTAAAAAAGCAGAAGACGATTATCGGTATGTATCCTTCGGCAATGACAACCGAGAAGGCCATTGAGTCGTTACAGGCGTATGAGGATAACAGCAGCGATTTCCATATTACGGACATTACGTTTACCATGAACCAGCCGCTTGCTGTGGATGTGCAGACCGATGGCACGGACACGGCTGCAGGAACGGATGCTTCTTCCACTACCGCACCGGATGCAGAGGCATCTTCTGCATCCGAAAGCCAGAGTGAGGAGAGCACACAGGGGCAGACGCAGCAGAACAGGAAACGGCAGGACCAGAGCAAAAAGAGGTCCGGGGATATTATGCCTCTATCGGTATCCGCTATGAGGCAGGCTATGCCGGGTTAAAGGAAATGATCGCTTATGTCAACAATTTTAAGGATCGTACAACGATTTCACAGTTTACGGCAAATTATGATGATTCCACCGGAAAATTAAACGGGGAGATGACACTGAATATGTATTATCTGGAGAACACCGGAAAAGAGTATGTTCCACCGGTATTCCCGAATATGTCAAAAGGTGTGATGAGTATTTTTGGCAGAAGCACATCGCTTGAAACTGCACCGTAAAACGGATGGGAAGGAGGTCCGCAGATGAAGAGACAACCGAATAACAATGGTGGATTTTCCCTGCTGGAAGTCATCCTTGCCATGCAATTCTTGCCATTATTTCCATTCCGCTGCTGTCTTATTTTACGCAGTCCATGAAGTACAATGCGATGATGGCGGACAAACAGCATGCAACCAATCTGGCGCAGGAAGTGCTGGAGGATTTAAAAAACCAAAAAGAACTGGCTGTGGTGACGACAGGGGCAGGATTTCGTGTTCCCTATCTGGAAGGAAAGGGCTACACCCTGCTCCTTGAGACTCCGGCGGCTGCCCCGGCACCCGCATTTCAGGCGGAGAATGTGTACTACGCGGCGGCAGGCACTTCTGGTAGCACGTATGATGTCGAGGTTTCTGTCAGTACGGCTGCAGCTGAAAATGACACCAATATCCCACAGATCGAAGGGATTGATGACACAAAGGATGTCGTGGCACTGGAACATAACCAGCTGCAGGAAGCAATGACGTATTTTTCGGAAAAAAATATGACATATGCCGCTGCACATCCGGGAACGCTTCCGCTTGGGGACAGCGAACTGCAGGCGAAGATGAAGCGGAAATTTTCGGTTACGGCAGACAGTACGCATGTCCGGGTGGCATGCAGCTATACATGTGGGGAAACAGGCGATGAGGTATTGGGAATAGACCTTCGGAAGTATACGAATGTAATGAGTTTGCAGAGGAAGATATCCGTGATGTGGAGCATATTTATCTTATGTACCATGTGGCACAGGACAGCGATACGATGGAGGTTACATACGCTGCCGGTGTGAATCCCAAGCTGGTGTTTGTATGCCAGAATATTGCGGATGTCAACAGCATTAGACCGGATTATAAGATGACGGTGTTGCCGCAGGGATGCCCGATGCCGTCTGTGGCATCAAACCTTGGCAACAAGTCGTATCCGGATGATCCGGCTGCGGTGACCAACAAGGGAGCAATTTATCAGGACAGCTTTAAGCTGCCGGCTGGGTCGGTTGCCCCTCTGGTGGCAAGCAGCGGGGGAGTGCGAAAGGTCGATCTGACGGTCTGTGTATATAAGAAAGGCAAGGGCGGAAACCACCCGGATAAGGAAAAGTACCGTTATATTACGGTCAGCACGTCGAAAGGAGAGTAGCGATGAAAGGAAACCGGTTCAAACAGGATAACCGTGGCGCCTCCCTGCTTGCCGTACTGGTTCTGATGGTTGTGGTAAGCCTGATTGCGTGGTGATCACCAAGATTACGATTGTCAATATTGAGATGAAGGAAGTGGAACGCGGCACGAAAAAAAAATTTCTACAGTGCGGATGAACTGATGGATAATCTGCGTGCCGGTGCAAGGGAACTTGCAGAGCAGTCACTGGAGAAAGCGTATGCGGATGTCCTTGAAAATTACCTGACGTATTCTGCTTCCGGAGGGGACGTGCAGAAAGTATTTGCCACCAGATATATGGACGGGCTGCAGAAGCAGTTTGCAGAAAACCACACAGATCCGGCAGTTGGTGCGTCGGATACCATGGACGCTTCCGGCAATGTGGCATACCGGGTTTCCGGCTATGATACGGATACGGTAAAAAGCTGCATCAAAGAAGCCGCAGACCAGGGATGCTATATCCCTGCCGCAGATCCAAAATATGAGGTGGATTACGGTGCAGGGACGTTTACGTTAAAGGGTGTGCAGATCCGGTATAAGGATGCACAGGATTATGAGACAACGATCAAAACCGACCTTGTGTTTTCCACTCCGAAGATGAATTTCTCCGGCAGGGGGCAGGTGCAGGAGTTTATGCGTTACGCGCTGATAGCCGACAGACAGATCAACATCGGGGCACAGAATGTGACGGTGGATGGCAATGTGTATGCCGGGGCAGACGGAATTTATGCGTCCACAGGCGGAAACGGTACGATCAAGGGGAAGACGGTTCTTACACGTGGGGATATCGTGACGGAGAGCGGATCAGCCTGACGGTCGGGGACGGTGGTTCCTCGATCTGGGCGGAAAATATAAGGACATCGTCTGCCGGGACAAACGGTGCTTCCTCTATCCATATGAACGGAAATATGTATGTGGCGGATGATCTGGAACTGGCTGGCAGGGGGAGTTCCGTGACTTTGCAGGGCAATTATTACGGCTATAATTTTCAGAAAAATTATGGCGCACAGGATCCGGATTCCGCGAAAAAGGCGGAGTTTAGCAGTGCCATGATGGTCAATGGAAAAAGCAGCCATCTGGATATCAAAGGGTTGAATTACCTGCTTTTGGCAGGGCGGACGTTATTTCGCGAAAGCTCGATGCCAGTAACGAGGATATTCTGATGGGCGAGTCCATCTCGCGCGGACGAACCAGCTGGCATATTATGTTCCACTGGAATATGTGTCAGGAGATGGCAGAAGTCTGGATCAAAAGAAGTATGCGGCATATACCGGAATCAGTGAAAGTACGCTGAAAGGATATTTAAACAGCAGCCGGCAGGTGGTTCCCTATTATTTTCCGGGTGGGGTCTATTATTCCTGAATTTTAATTCGGAGAAGTCTGCGAATGACTTTTTTTTTTCTGAGTATTATGTGAACAATCAGGGGAAAACGGCACAGTATGCCAATATCTATCTGGATGAGGATGCATTGATTGTGGATTCCAATACGATTATGACGTTTTCGGGGACATTTTAAAACGGGCGGCTTCTGCAGATATGCTGGAGGTTGGAACGTATACGATTGCGCCGGACAACTGGAAAGACAGCAGTGGGTTATACTGGAAGTACTGTTCGAAGCTTGCCGTGCGCTATAAGTCGCTGGAACTGGGACTGACGGATCAGGGCAGGGAGTGACCGAAGACAATGTCCGTCTGACATCTACGGATGCCAGTGGGCATGAAGTGATTGACAAAACGGTAAATCCGCTGTTTGACTATCTGATTGACCGGAGTGCATTTACCACAGAGGTGGAGAAACACAAGGCATCCCCGACGGCTTCGGAAACGGTGTATTCCCCGGCCGCAGATGTATACCTGATTGAAAATGCCGGAACTTATGCACTTCCAGCTACGGTTACAAAGGGAATTGTCATTGCAACCGGGGATGTCAGGGTGTCCGGCCAGTTTGAGGGAATGATTATTTCCGGTGGGGTGATCTCTTTTGATTCCAATGCTTCGGTACGGGGAAACAAGCTTTTGGTTTCCCAGCTGTTTACCGAGGACCAGAAACGGGATACTCCGCTGTTTTCCCAGTTTTTCAAAGGCTGTTCTTCCCTTGCGGCATCAAATATTTCCGGAAACCTTGATCTGGATTCTTATTTGAACTATGATAATTGGAAGAAGAACGGGTAAGGGGTGTGCCAATGAAGAAACGAAAACTTTTGGGGCAGAATGGAATTACGCTCGTTGAAATCATTATCGTTATTGCGATTATTGGCATTCTTGCAAGCACGTCTGTCATGATGATCGGGCATCTGCACTATGCCAATACGCAGAAGGTGGTAAGGACGCTGGATGCTTCGCTGGATGCGCTTCAGGTCAGGACGATGAGCAAAGCCGGCAGTTCTTATCTGTATATTTACAAGCTGGACAATGGATATTATACGCGTGTCCTGTCCGATAATCTGGGCAGTTTTGACGATACAAAGCTGACATCTGACGGGACGAAGCTGTGTAATAATACAATTAAAATCCGTAAGGACAGCAGCACCGGGGAGGAACTGACAGAACCGGGTGCCGGTGGGACATTTATTAAGATTGCCTATAAGAAAACGGCATTTTATGATGATTGTACAAATGTGAATGCCATTTATATTGATGGTGTCCCGGCATACACAATCCGGCTGGTGAAAGATACCGGCAGGCATTTTACGGAGCAGTAACTTTTTAAAGGGGGTGGCAGTGTGCCGAACGATCATAGGGGAATTACGCTTGTGGAACTGATTATCGCGATTGCAATTTCAACGGTTATTTTAGGCGCTGCAACGCTTTTCCTTGGAATGGCGCACAAAAATTATAACCACGCGTCTGCGCAGATTGATCTGCAGTCGGAGTCACAGATTCTGATGGAGCAGATCGGCATGTGGGTGATGGAAGGAAACCGGGTGGAGGAACTTGACCCATCCGTGTCCGGTGTCCGTGGGATCGCCATTTATACGATTCCGAACACCCCGTCGGTAACCAATCCGGCAGGTGCCGCAGCCCCGGAGGCTGCAAGCAAGCGGGTGATCTGGATCTCTGCAGGTGGAAAGAAATTATATACAAAGAAAATGGCTGTGGCAGATCCAAAAACCGATACAACGGTGATTTCTGCAGCTACGGATGAGGTGCAGGAAAATCTGATCGGCGAATATGTTACGGCATTTACCGGCACAGTAAATGCTTCCATGGAAAAGGCATCCGTTGCGGTTTCTTTTGATATGCAATATCTGGAACAGAAGTATACGATACAAAATGAATTCAAGCTGAGAAATGTACTCAGGTAAGGAAGGGGCGTTCGTATTGAAGATGGTAAGATGGCATCGGCAGAAAAAAAATAATGGAAGCAGGAATAAAAGAATTGCATCCGCAGTCTGCATGCTGGGGGTGCTTGTTGTCTGTCTTGGAGTTGTCGGGTACCGGAATAAATTAAAGGCGGATGAAAAACTTCCGGTGATGACAAGAGGAGTCGTTGACCAGATAGAGCAGATTCCGGAGTCGAAGCGCAACATTTACGATGCGAATGCCGCAGCGGCAAAGCTTGGAACCAAGGAAAATCCGTTTCTGATTCTTGAAATTGTGCCTTATGAAGAATACGCAGAGTTTGGATACCAGATCAGTGGATGTGAACCGGTAAATGTCGAAGATATGCGTTATGGAAATGCTGATATTAATACGGTTAAAACAATAACCGGTGCAAAATGTGAAATGAAAACGGCTTATTTTTTCCCGGATGAGCCAGAAGGGGACATTTCAAAATATTCTGGAAATATGCGTGTCTGTGAGGATGGCATGAAAGATGCAGAATATACCGGATACTATGAGCGCGTTAAAGATGGGGAAGGTACGTTTGTCCAAAAAATCGTAAAAGGGGAAGACGGAAATGAAAGCTTATCGTTTGTCAGACAGGATCATGGAAATATTATCTGGCATACAGTAAATGATTTCGAGAAATCGGATGATAAAGATCAGACATTTGATGAAAAGACGGATCGTGAACTTACCAATGAGGGCGACCGGATTTATACAAAAAGAAAAAGTACCGGTGATAAATCAAAGGATAATATCAATGTAACAGAGAATTACTATCTATATAAAAACAATGATTATTTTTTAAAGGACAGTATCGGCTGTAAAACACAGGAGGAAGCAGACAATTATTCGGTGATTATTAAAACGATTACACCGGAAGAGCTGAATGCACGGCCGGAATGGCAGATTATGCGGATCTGTATGTGGTTTCCCCAAAGGTACATTCCGGGGGTGATAATATCAGAGAGATCTGGAAAAAACACAACAGGTACGGAAAGCATTCGTCTGTTTCTTCGTATATGAATGGATTTAATGGATCGAAAGATATCAGCTGGGATGTTGTCAAGAAAATGTATAAGAAGATCAATCAGGAGGAGAACTATGCCCCGATTTTTATGGATTCCGGGGTGTATATAAATACAGAGGGATCTTTAAGTGGGGGAAAATCGGTTACGTTTCATATTCTGGACTGGAATATGAATCCAACCATTTATACTTATACCGATACGGGCTATAACAATAATATGTATAAACTGGCAGTCATGCTGTTTTCCATGGATTCTGAACTGTTTCAGCGGTTGTATCTGGATGGAGAAGATGCCTTGATTCAAAAGAAAGAAATTAATGGAGTTGAGACTGGTGTGTTTACTGCACAGACGGGCGATGCGCAGACATACTGGTCTATGTTTACATTTCTTCCGTCCGATGTGGATGGACGTGTGATCGGCGAGAACTGGTACCATTACTGGACGAAGCAGGATAAATGGGAGAAGTATATGACTGCCGGAAATATTTCTACCAATGAAAATCAGGGATATTTAAATGGCAGACTGTTTGTGTTTAAAGGGGATACAACTTCCACACAGGCATTTGGCACGGGGACGGTTCCGGCATCGGATCCGAATTCTAAGTTTACGGATTTTAAGGAATTTACGGGAAATGATCCAAAGCGACACCGGCAGATGCAGTCCGTTATATTCTCGGATATAAAACATCAAAGGATCATGTGGATGGAGAACTGCGGATATTGGATATTGAGCCATGCTATGACCGAAAGAACGGATACTCTCTGAAAAAGAGTTATATCCAGCTTATGATTCCGAATTTTATCGGGGATATTAAGATTACCCATATGACTACGGCAGAGTTTATTGGTTCCACGGAGGATCTAAACAGCAAGTACAACATGATTTATCTTGGGCTGGATCAGGGCGCTTACAATCTGGAGAAAAAACGTGTAGCCTACAAAGATGCAGATGGCAACGTGAAATGGATTGATGAGATGCAGACTGTGTGGAATGATACCACGATGAACGGAAAAATTTATTTCCATACCGGAGATAAAATGACCAGTGCAGAGTATAGCAGGTCAGACGGCATAAGCCGTTCGGTCAAGTTCCTGTGGGCTGGAAGCGGAAATAATGTTATAGAGGATACGACACTCCGTTTCCCGGGAAATGACATTACAAAGATTAAGAAAGCGGAACTGGAGAACTTTTTACATGCCGGTTATCCGGTTGTTGCGGTTGATGACCTCTATCGCCTGTCCGATAAAATAGATGCCGGTTCAAACCTTGCGGATCTGGTCAGGGAGAGTAAGAAGGAAAAGAAAACCATTTACCAGACGTCAGATAGCAATGGGCTGATTGCAAAGGTAAAAGAGGTCTGTCCGAAAATTACGTTTACAAAACTGCCAAATGAATATCAGGGAACGACTTCGTCTGGGGGGAAAAATGATACGTCTGTTTCCGTAGATGACAGTCAGGCAAATTATCTGGATGTGGACGGTTTTGGCAGATCAAAACTTGATTTTGGTTTTCAGGTGACGGATGTGCCATCGGCACAGTATCAGTGTAAGTCTACATTGATCAGAATCAGGATGGTAAATTTGAAGAGGGCTGGCAGATGTGGATGCTCCGGGGATACGATGGTTCGGATGATACAGGGGAAGTTTATTATGAGGGAGATGTTTTTACGGCAGGAGACGGGGAACAGAACATTACACCGGTAAAACTTTCCAAACTGTACTTTGGGCTGATCCAGTGGAAGATTGTTGTATACCGCAAGGATAATCCGGACATTCATTTTACACGTACCGGCTGCTCGGTTGCAAAAAACCAGACCGGACAGAAACGGGAGATTAAGGTGCTTCAGATTATGCCGGATACGGATACTAATAATAAGGGGTATCTGAATCTGGAAGAAAATACGCTGTTTACGAAATATTATAATGCATTGAATGATTATAAAATTTCCGTGGTAAACGATCTACGGGTTTCTAAGTTTCAGGAGAATTATTTCGGGGAGAAATTTGTGTATGATTATTCCAGGGATATTTCAGCCAAAAGGGAAACGAAAATCCAGTTAAAATGTCGACAAAACAAAAGGAACTGTATCATACATACAATATGTTTATTCTGGGATTTGGTGATACGTTCCATAAGGTGAATATGTCGAATGAAAAAGGTGCGATTGATTTCCTGAAATATTTTATCGCCTCTGGAAAAAGTGTTTTGTTTACGCATGATTTTACTTCTATGCATAATGTGCACAGTGGGGATTTCGGATATTCTGCCAATACATATCTGCGTGATGTCATGGGAATGAACCGGTATAAAGCTGTGAGTGGGAAACTGACCGAGAGCGAACGAAAGGAACTGCTGGCTTATCAGGCGAAACATAAGTATGATACAATGACCCAGACAAACCGTTGGCAGCAACGGTACACTTTCATACAAACGGCACTTTGGGTAATACCCAGGGATTTAACTTACTATGCATGAAACGTCTGGATGGGAAAAGAAAAATACGGATCAGATCATCCCATACCGGTATATGATCAGAAGTTATAAAAATGATGAATATATCTGTGGCGTGAGTAACGATAATGTGAAATTGACAGGATTTAACAATAATAATGACCTGACAACGCGTGCAACGAAGACGAATACGGGACAGATTACGGAATATCCGTTTAAAATTGACGAAACACTTAAAATTGCATCAACGCATGGGCAGTGGTATCAGCTGGACATGGAAGATCCGGAAGTTACGGTCTGGTACTGTCTTTCGGATAATGAGAACGGAGATCCGTGTGCATGGGCGGGTACGGCTTCAAACGGAGATGGAACCGGTGCCACCTATGGGGCTTCCCCGAATGATGCCGCCAATAATTACTATATTTACAGTAAGGGAAATGTTTTTTATTCCGGAGTAGGTCATTCTACGGTAGATGGAGATATGGAGGCAAAGCTTTTCATTAATACGATGATTGCCGCATACCGTACCACATATGAGC
>ENA-OQER01000573-OQER01000573.1-human-gut-metagenome-genome-assembly--contig:-NODE-573-length-19680-cov-16.089398_pt1 | contig 19680 bp, 20 predicted proteins | sample MGYA00242797_ERZ504639 | MGnify/ENA primary metagenome ERZ504639 (study PRJEB26092, sample SAMD00036306) | human gut metagenome | host: Homo sapiens | study: EMG produced TPA metagenomics assembly of...
TGTATAAAGGTTGTACATACGATGGTTTGGACTTAATGTTTTGAACACCACTAAGTTACTAAAAATCAGCGATATGTGCAACTTTTTACTCATATTTATCAACTTAAATTAATTCCGCCAACGGGTATATATATCAAAGTATGCCAGCACTTTCTGTGGTATCACCTCATAATTATCCCTCTCTTCAGACTCACCTAAGTTGAACTCAACATTAGAAGTGTCAATCGTGTTGAGCGAGCCATCCTCATCATAATCTACACTGAACTCATCCAATGCTACCATTTCAACAGTCTCTGCATTGAGCAGTTCTGAGCTTCTCAAGATGCTCACCGTGCGCTCAGCTTCGTTGAAATAAATTCTCGCATTGAATAATTTGCGGAACTCTTCCAAAAAAGTATATGCTGTCCAGTGTGGAAGTGCATGACGAAACTCATCCGACTTATAGGCAGAAGCGATGTATAGACCATTCCATGGATTTTGATTGAAATCATCACGAACAACCTTATATCCACATATATTGAGAATATTATGCAATATATGAATGAAATTAGGATGGACAGCCAAGTTGGTGATGTATCTCTTTCTGTTCTTTCCCAATGTCATATTCGCTGTCATATCGTTTGTCTCATCTCGAATAGGTGTGTAAACATACATTCCAGGAATACCTATCATATAAGATGGATTGTATGTTGCGTAGAAATTAAATGTTTTGACCTCTGCCATCAGACCCATAATCTCTTTTGCATTGACTGTCTCCAGCTGGTCTCCCATGCTACCATGCAGTGCTCTGCCCAAATCCATCTCATCAATAAACTTTTTGTCGAATTTGGAATTATACTTCACCCTTGATTTACCACCGAGCAACTGCAGCTTCACTTCTTTCTGATTGACAGATAGTACAGTGCCAACTCCACTCATGATGAGCAAGCCATTGCAGTATAGCTTGCAGTCATCATATTTAGCGAGTTTCTTCTTGACCTCGAACCTTGACACATTCTTGAATATCTCTCTATTAGATAAGATATTCATCGGAAATGTGATGTCATAGGTATATTCTCCATCATCGGTGACATACTGGTTGGCGTATGTCACCTTGATGGATGATGTGGATATAGGATAGGCTTTATGCCCATTGATAATGCATGTTATCATACTACTTGTTGTCTAATAATCGTTCATAATCTTTCAGTTTTCTGTGCAGTCCGCCACGGCCAGCGATAGGCATAACTATCTCCAATCCGTCATCAAGAGTCTGGTTGAGAATAGTGATTGCGTTGTTCACACCATCGAGGGACTCTCGCACCTCACTATTGTCATTGCTGACGTTGACAATAGGAGTGACGACTGCTCCACCTCCACCAGAACCGAGAGCTCTGCTGATATCATCAGCGGTCAGTGAGCCGACCGTGTTGGAGCGCTGCGCTCTGTCGATGAGGTCGAAAGCAGGACGAATGGATGAGTTGTTGACAGCCTGATGGTTGGCAACGAACTCTCCTTCGTGAACAACACCTGCCTCTCTGCGATATCGCCTGCCTCCTGTATAACCGCCCGAGTAGTAACCTGCCGCTTCTGCCTGATGCTGTTTTCTGATAGTAGCTATCTGCAGCAGACCAGCAGCAGTGGCCATACCTGCAGCTATTGGCGCCAAGGTCCAGCCGATGAAAGGAACTTTTGCAGCAGATGAATATGCGTTGATGGCAGCCATGGCTGTGGAGGCGATAGCCTGAGCTATCTCAATTTTCATCGCTCTCTTGTTGGCTTTAGCTTTAGCTGCTGCCAACTCTTTGTCACGTTTTTCCTCAAGCCTTTTCTTCTTCTTTGAGTTGTTGCCTGCTGCAGCAATCTGCTTTTCGTAGTTTTTGGAAATTTTGGCCTGCTCCAGATCTGAGCATGCCTGCGAATAAGCTGATGCGGCTGACATGATATTGCTGATGCCATCGTATGCAACCTGTGTTTTCTGCACTATCCCATCGAGGAAGTCTGATGTTACCTGCGCCTTAGCCTGCATGTAGGCTGCATGGTTCTGCTCATCGGAGCCATAGAGCTCCTTCAACTTCTCCATGGTGTTCTGGTAGTTCTGCACCTGTGAGACGAAATAGCCTCCGAAACTGCCATTAGTTGACTGAGCATCCCCGGCTGCTGCCTTTGCGCTATTGACCATCTCTGAAGTCTTGGAGTCAATCTTGGCTTGCGTAGAGCCTGCTCCATGATCCTCTGCCTCGATCTGCGCTCTCTGGGCAGCGAACTGCTTGGTTATCTCCAACTTCATCTGCTGATATTCCTCCTCCTTGATCAGTCCCTTTTTGTAGAGATTATCAAGACCATTGAGATACATGGTTTCCTGTGCCTGAACATCCTGCTTGCCGAACTGCTGACGCAACTCCTTCAGCTGGTTCATGTATGACTCTTGCATCTGAAGCTGATGGTCAAGAGATGCCTGCTCCATCTCTGCCTTGAGGTCAAGCCACTCCTCGCTGCCTTCATTGTAGAGTGTCAGTCGCTTCTGCATGGCATCGACTTCATTCTGATAGAGAGCTTCATCGAGGGCGATGTCATTCTGATATATTGCAGAACTGGCATCATTATACTGTGCTTTGATGCTTGCTTCCTTCTGGAGACGCTCGCGCTCAATGGTCTGCTCATTCATTTTGATAACAGCATCATCATGTTGCTTAACAACATTGACCTGGTTGTCAAGCAACTGCTTATACTCGTTGCTCTCCTCACCATAGAGTTGCTTCAGCTTGGCGAAGCCCTTGATTTGTATGTTCTGGCGGTCATCGAGGAACTGCTGATAGGTTTTCTTGCCCTCTGCATAAGCTTTGGCGTTGTCAGCCATCAGTTGGTTGGTCTCAGCTTTGATGCTGTCGGATGCCTGCTTCTGCTTGCGTTTAGCTTCAGCCTCACGCTTGCGAGCTTCAGCAGCAGCTTTCTTCTCCGCTTTTTCGCGAGCCTTGCGCTCTTTCTCTGACTCTCCGATAGAGCCACTGCCACCACCATCTGCTTTAACATTCTCTTTCGTTTTTTTGACCTCAGATTTCTGAATATCCTTGCCATATACATCTGTAATGGCAGTTATCAAGCTGTCTGTCTCCTTAATTTTATCAATAAGATCCTGCAATTCTCGACGGTATTTGTCTGTTGAATCCTGCGTCGTGTTACCAGTCATTCCCCATGAGGTTGTATAATTATATCCAGGACCCGCTTTTTTGGCATTCTCATAGTTTTCCCGCGCCTGTTTCTCTTTGATAGTCAGTTCAGCCTTCTCTTCAGCCAGTTGCTGAATCTTCTTTTTAGCTCCCTGCACCTCATAAAGATGAACGAGAGATTTTATATAATCATCAAGCGCTCTCTTGTTTTCCTTATATTTGCCTGTGGTCTTGTCTATACTGGCATTATAGTTAGGAACTATTCTGTTCAGCTCTGCGATTGCAGCATATCTGTCTTTGAGTGAATTAGTCTCGTTCATGGCAGCTTTTCTCAGATTTTCGAGTTTCAACTGCTCCTCCACAATCTCTTTCTGTGCTTCTCGCTGAATATCATTGAGCGCTTCTTGAGCCTTAGCTGCAGAGTCCGTCTTGCGACTTAGATCGACGATGACGGCAACCAAAGTTGTGACTGCTGCAGCAACAGCAAGATAAGGATGTGCTGCGAGTATCGCCCACAATTTCTTTGCACCTGTCACCACAACATTTTGCCAAATAGCAATCGCCTTGAGTTTGACTATGTGTGCGGTCTCTGCAACTGTTAATGCAATGATGGTTGCAGTGAGTGTAATGAGTGTTGTTCGGTATTTAGCAACAAAATCAATGATAGACGAAAGAATATGCACGGTTAAGCTGGCAGAAGAGATACACAGACGTGCTGCCGGATAGAGCTTTTGTCCTAACTCTATCGCGAGATCCTGGAATCTCTTTTTTGCCTTGTCGAGCTGTGCCTGCACACTTTCATTCTGAGTATTGAACTCATTGATGATAGATGTGCCCTCAGCGTATGATTTAGTAGCAAGATCCTGTGCGACTTTGATGTCATCAAGTTTGTCTGCGAGGACTGTAAGCACACCAGTTGCTCTCGATCCATCCATCTTCATTTCCTCGAACATAGGTGCGAGTTGTGCAAAACCACCCTTGGAGCGCAGTGCTGCCAGGAACTGGAGGAGTGCCCCATTTGCATCCTCCTTCAATGTCTTTGAGAACTCCTTGACATTGAGTCCTGCAATCTTGGCGAATTTGGCTGAGTCCTGGAACATCTTGGCAAGAAGGTTCTGGACTGCAGTAGCAGCGGTCTCATCCTGCTGCATGTTCTGGTCGAGGACAGAGGCGAGACCCATGATCTGCGCCTGAGTGAATCCTGCCTGCTTGCCGACACCAGCCACACGGGCGGTGAAGTCAACGAGATAGCCTGCAGATGCAGAAGAATTCTGAGCCAGCTCATTGACTGCAGAACCTGTGGCCAACATGGCACCTCGCAAACCTTTTGTCTTATCCTCTCCAAACATAAGGGCGAGTTTGCCAATATCTTTAACCGCATCGTCGCCAAGGTCATCGCCTAATGCGACATTGATTTTATCTGCGCCATCGACAAATTCCTCGACCATTGATGAAGCTGTTATGCCTAATCGACCTGCATCACCAGCAAGTTGGTTGAGTTTCTCGCGAGCAGTTCGTGTATCCATTTTCTTGAAGTCCTCGTTCATACGCTCCACCTCATCTGCAGTCTGTCCTGTATATTTGCGGACATTGGTCATCTCCTCATCCATGGAGGCGAACTTCTCGACGCAGCTTTTCACTGTGAATGTCAAGCCAGATATGGCTGCTATGACTCCCAGTATGACACCCTGCATGCGGTTGAACCAGTCAGCAGTCCTACCAATCCATGATTGTTGAGCCTGTCCTTCAGCACGAACAGCCTCCAACTCTGTTTTCAACTGCTTGGCCTGCATTTGCATCTGCTTGAATGCCTCAGATCCACGGTCAAGACCTCTCATCTCCTGGTTGAGAACCTTCATGGAATATTCCAAGTCACGTACAGACGAAGTCTTGAGATGCGCCAACGTATTATCGACGAGCTGCATCTGACGCTTGGTTTCCTTGATATCCACATTAGCCTTGTCAATCTCATTGTCATACTGCTGCATGAGTGTGACCACCTTCTGCTCAGATAGTCTGATGCGCTCAAGCTCTGCATCAACGAGCTTCAACTTGGCCGCAGACTGAGCATAAGAATCTGACGAAGGATCAATGGAATTCATCTTAGAGCGAATTTTTGCTCTTGTGAAATTGAGATCATCAATGGATGCATGCTGCAGATTGTTGAGCGTCTGAGTCATGCGCTGCGCTTCTGCCTCTGCTTGTTTGGTAGCCCCCTTCAGATGCAGCATCTGGTCTTTGACTTTAGAGAGCTGCTCTTCTAACTTAGCATAATCTGCAGGGTCAGAGACAGCCTTCATCTGCCCCTTCAGATGCCGTGCAGCCTTCTCAAGCTGACCAAGGCTTGCATCAGATAGATTATCGAGCGTCTCTTTAACGCTCATTGTTGAGTTTTTGAATTGCTTCATCTCTCGCTCAGCTGCCTTCAGATCCTTGGCGAGAGATGTGCCTAAACGGGAATCGCCCGTCGAGAAAACATCCTGCTTTGCTTTCTTGAGACGAGCGACTTTGTCCTCCAACTCCTTCAGTCGGTTCTTAGCCTCCTCAGAGTTGAGTTTGACTATGGTTGTATATACTTCCTGCCTTGCCATTATTTGCTGACTTGTATATAGCTATTATATAATATTGTAGAATGTGGGTTGAAGTTCAGCACCTTGACATTATAACCTTTTGTTCCCCACTTCCACCAAAGAAACTTATGTTTAAACTGCCTTGCAACAATGCATTGAAGGCTGTCTCTTGCTCTGTACGTCAAGATAGAATCTGCCGTATCAAGACGCAGAGAAAGCCATGCGTCACTATATGAGTAGACAGAATTAAGTCTTTTCGTCTTCACAGTGTCCGATGTAACCATGGACACTCTCTGATCAGAGACAACTTGCCGAAGTTTCAAATTCAGCTCCTCGAGCAGTTTCCTGTCCGCAGCCAGCAGTTTGTATTCACCTCTGTCCATGACCATCACCTGTTGTGTGACGAGTTTGACAGAGTCTCGTATGGTATCACGCTGCATAGGCGAATACTTCAGCTGAAGCTGGTGAAGCTGCAATTTCAAAGCCTCATTCGCTTTCTTCTGACGGCTTTCAAAGATTAGGAAACTTGCGAATATCGTCAGCAGTACCATCAGGAATGATAGAATAACTGCCAGTTTTTTTTCTAATTTCTCTGTCATCTCCTCATTTATTTAATATCAGCATATTCTGGTATAGCATCGAAGCAGGGACACTCCTTGATGCGCTCCCAGACGTCCACCTTGCCGTTATGGTTAAGGTCAGGTGATATATCACGATGTCCAAGAATCTTCGCATCTGGATATCGCTGCTTCAACTCAGTAAGGAGCTTGCGGAGCGAAGCCTTCTGCTCTGGCGTGCGGTTATCGATAGGCTTACCTGTGCGAGAGATGCCACCCATATATGCCACATTGATGGCCTCATGGTTGTATCCCTTGACACCGTTGGATGGTAAATCCTCTGTCATGAGCTGTGTGACCTTGCCGTTAGCTTCAACGACATGATGATAACCAGGATAATGCCATCCCTTGTTGGAAAATTCCTTCAGCAAGGCATCGACAGACCACGTCTGTCGGCTTGCAGTGCAATGAACGAAAATGTACTTAATCTTCCTTTTCATCTTTATTGTGATTTATTATTTTTTTGATTTTATCAATTTGACATCCATTGCGATTGATACGCCAAAAATGGATGCCACGTACATAAGGCTCTGCCCGAAATACCAGAGGACATTATCAGTCACGTCCTTTGAGACGAAGTAGCTGATGTAGACCAGTGCTATGGCGAAAGCAGGACTACCATGGCGCTGCCATATTGAATTCTTTCTTTAGTTTGCTGCTGCATAATATTATCTTTTTTTATTTGCAAAGATAATATGTAGTGTATGGGCATAAAAATACGGCTCAATCAGTATAAAAACCGATTAAGCGTCAAGATATGGTTATAAATTTTCGCTAAAGCTATAAGCTATTGATATTTGCTCCAATCAATGTCATTAGAGTACATCAAACGCAGATTATTACCCAGTAAGTCAAAAACACGTCCAAGAATCCTGCCACCTCTGCCATGTATAAGACAGGCTTACACTCACCATCATCGTCTGCATTATTAATAAGTAACAGATAGATAAATGCAAGAATCGCCGTTGGCACCCAGCACACCGAAAGACACCACCCTACGCACCCTGCGGCGGCTACAATCGCCCCTCCTTTATGAATAGGGTAGCATCGGCATCAAGATAATTTGGTGCAGCACCAACGAACATCAGTCCTCCACAGCCGATAAAGGCGAGGCATTGAACACCCTTACCTGTGTCGAGCATACATACCATCATCAGTATCGCACACGTAACCATAACGGCCGTGAATACCCATCCATAGTTCCGCTTGTGCTTATCACCAATTACCTCGCTACCCGTGCAATCCTGCAACTGATAATACACGTCACTCACCATCGCAGGAACACCAAAGCGCATCGCTGCAAGAAGAAGAAACCCTCCCAAGAGGAGGAAAGAAATAACACTTAGTATATACATAATCTTTTCATTTTAATTAGTTAAACATTCATCTCCAACATCTTCATCACTGGTATCTTCAGCGTGAAGTCATTACCTTTAACGATTTTCTTCATATAGCTATAAAATTAAATTGTTAATCGTACTTTTCGGGATAACCTGCCGTAATATCGTAGGCTATCAATGCGTCTATCGTCTGTAGCTCCGCAACCTTGTCAAGATGGGTCTGCGTAACATTGTAGCAGTCTTTGGCGTAGACTTCTATCTTGCTTATAAGGTCTTGAGCTGTGTCAATAGGCAGGGTATAACACTCGCCGTCGAGCCACAGGGTCGTTTCCGTTCTCCCATTCGCATAAGTCGCTCGTTGCCCTGATACACTCTGTCTCTTGTCTCGAAGTCGAGCCAGTGAGTCTCGTCGTTGAGATAAAACGTATTCACATCTGCGCTCTTATCGTACTCCGTTATCTGCTCGATGCACTTGTTTCTCAGAGCCTCTGTCAGCTGTTCTTCAGTAGGCTCCGCATCGGTATTCATATCGAGCAACACGCAGTCGTACAGATACTCGCCGTCTTCTGTCTTGCGTTCGTTCACAGCAAGACGCACCTCATTATTTTTCCATGTCGCAACCTTCGTTTCCAAAGGCGTAGCATACAATTCCTTATATGTTATCATATTCGTTTAGTAATTATTGTTGCTCATTATTCCTACGTCAAGATTACCGAAAGTGGTTTCTGTCTGTATCGAATAGATTCTTCCATGCCCTGCGAGTGTCATGTACTTAGCGCTGAAGGTGGCTATCTGTACATAGAAGGATGGCCTTGTCACGCTCTGCCCCTTCTTGATGGAAGGCACCAGCTTTGTGTTGTCGTAGACCGTGGCATCTCTAGTAAGGAACACGCCATCCGCAAGATTTGTCAGCGCACCATTCTTCACCATTATGCGGCTCGTAAACATCCTTCCGTCGGCTGCACTCGCAAGGTCGTAGGTACCCAATCCGTTGGCCGAGTCGGCTACTATCTTTCCGTTCACTCTTGGTGCTGAGTAACGATACAGGGTTGTCGTTTTACCCGTAGCACCCTTAACGAAAAGAATGTAGTTGTTATCCTTCGTTGCCGTGTACCACGACTTGGTTGTTTCAACCCACGGCAGGTCTACATTCTCTCCGAGCGGAGTCGTCAGTCCTGCGTCCTCTGCTTTGATATATTGCGCAGAAGTTATCTTCGCGTCGGTCTTGCTGAGCGAGGCGATACCAGTAGGGCCGAGGTCGTAGAGAAAGTTTCCGTTGTCGTCGTAGTACGACAGCACAGCCTGTCCCGAACTGTTCAGACCGAAGCGGATGTTTGCAGTTCCTGCCTTGCCGTAGATATTGATAAGGCCATCGGCTATCCTTACCATCTGTCCGTTGTGTCCTTGCGATGTAAGCATCTGCGCCAGTATCAGAGCTGCATTGATGGCTCCGTCTGTAAAAAGTGCGGCTGTCGTAGTCTGACCGGTAGAGAGCGTGTTCTCCACCTTAATTTTCTCGCCATACAGAGTTACTCCGCTCGACGTAATCTCAAGTCCTGCCGCCTTGGCTGTGGCTCTGTCTATGAGGTCGGTCTTCCGTTCTGTATAATCAGTAAGTTGTGCGCCTTCCTCCAGCTTCGGCTTTGTCACCCAAGCCTCAGTATCGCCTGGAACACGTATCAGCACCTTGTCAGGTATTACCTCTGTTCCCTCGCCAGTATAGTCCTCTATTCGCCAATGCACCCAGTACCGCTTATAGGTCGAGGTGAGTGCGAGCTGTGCGTATCCGTCAGCCCTGCCGTCCGTATATTCGTTTCCTTCGCAGGTTTCTGTATATACATTTGCATGAACGCTGTCTCCATAGAGAAAAACGTTGATGTTCCCGCTGCCCTTGGCAACGAAGGAGAACACATAGTCCTGCTTCTTTACTATTCTCGCCTGCCAGAAAGGGTAGCTCTTGTTGGAAATTTATATTGCAAGGCTTCTGTGAGCAGAGACTCTGCCGAGTTGTTTTTGTTGTACAATATTCCGTAGCAGCCTTCGTATTTTTCAAACATAATCAGTCCGCTGGCAAACTGGAGATTGCTGTTGTCAGACGATTTGGTCAGTGTCATCGTGTCCTCCAAAAGGTTTCCTCCCACATAGTCGTAGTCCGTTTCCGCAGGAGTCCAGCCTGTGTACTCGCTCCCCTCCTCAAGCATTGGCATACATATCCATCCGTTGCCCGAGGCAGTATAACCAAAGGTTCCGTCCACGGTTATGCCATTGTAGACAAAGATATTCACCTCGATAAACTCTGCGTTGCCCGTATTGAAGGTGTAATTCACTTGCCTCCACTGGTTCACCTCGTTCTCCTTTGTCAGCCAGTACATGTTACCCGAGGTGGCAGTAATTCTGTCCCCTCTATCGCCATTCATCGCAGCCATCTTGTACACTTCCGAACGAACCTGTAAGTCCTTCGTGTCGCACTTTATCCATGCCGAGAAAGTGTAGTCGGTGTTCTTCTTCACAGCGATGCCGTTGACGCTGTGCTGTCCCCAGAAAAGCCCCTTGTACTGAGGCGTTCCGTTACCCGTCACCGAGAAGCGGATGGCATTATGGCCATTCATACCCTGTGTTATCGTAGGCTGGAAGAGGCCGTCCGAATAATATATATCACCCTTCCTTGTCAGCGCCGTATCTCGCAGTAGGTTGTGCCGTCCTTGCTGGCTCTGAGTCACACTGAGAGTAATCTCCTTTGCCGTCTGCTTGATAGTAGATGTGTAGGCGTTGAGCACGGTAGGACTGCTTCCTTTCAGGTCGTTCTCCAATGCCTCAAACTTAGATTCGTACTGCTTGTTGTTAAGTGTCATCCTGCCTGTAAAAGCCGAAACGTTCACAGCAAACTTGGCTGTGGCTGTGTAGGTCACACCGTCTACAGCAAACTCTACGTCAAACGAGCCGTTGGTGCAAGATACATCCATCGTGTCAGTACCGAGGGTTACTTTCTGCACCGTGATAGCGGATATGTAGAAACTGCTGGTGTTGTTCAGTCTCGATGCGACGCAGTTCACCATGTTCTTCACGCCTTTTATCGTGAAGTTCGTCAGCTCCTCGTTGCCTCTCATTACTCTTAGCGTTGTTGCCTTGCCTGTCCCTACATTGATGGCCTTTCCGCTATCGTCCGTGTCGTACGTAAGAATGTCGGGTGTAAGCGTCCATGTGATACCATCCTTGCCAGGCTTGCCCTGCACACCGTCCTTACCATCCTTTATCGCCGCTATCGTTATCTGGCCCCTCGCCAATAATACTGCCATACTCTTTCATTTTTTTAATTAATAAAAAATAAGGGTGAGGTGCCCTTATTTAGACACCTCACAAGTAAACGTGCCTCTCACTGCCACGTCAGCGTTGGCCACCGTGACGTAAGGCTTGTTCGAAGCATTCACCGCACTTGATGTACCGTTCCAGTTCGTGGCTACACCGCTGGCATTGTACTTCGTCCATTTGTAGATGTAGTTCGAGGCATGGTTGCTGTCTGCCTTCACCGCTGCACCATCCTCCACTACCTTGCCGTCTTTCCAGAGTCGGGCGTAAAGCTCCGTCGACTGCGCACCGTTCACTATCTTGTCGCCGGTCAGCGAATACACCTCCACCACGTACGGGTCGCTCGCATCGAAGAACGTGATGATAGCGCTGGCGGTATCAGCACCGTCCTTCACCGTACAGCGGAAAGTCTGGAAGTTAAGCACGTCGTTGGCGCTAACGTTCAGAGTGCTCACGCCGCCCGAAGTGCTCACGTTGCCCGAAGCCACGGCGTCCCATGTTCCTGCACTGATATTCAGCACCTCCCAAGTCATTGATGTCATGGTGGTGTCCTGCACGTTGCCACGGAAGAACTTGGCTATAGCACGCAGCTTCTTGCTGTTGTTGGTCGAGTCGAACGTATTGCCGTCGGGGGTCTCAATCTGCACCGTCTGAAGCGCACCGCCACTCTTGGCCAGCGAAATGGTCTTGTAGCCGATACACGTAGTCGTAGCCTTTGTCTCCGGGTCTGTGTATTTGCACGACCACTCGATGTTCTTCACGCTGCCGTTCTTGTCGATGTTGCTGGCGAGGTTAAGCTGATACGGCTTGCCGCTCACAGGAGTGGCAGCCACACCGTCCACCTTCCACGACCATCCCGTACAAGCCGAGGTCGGAGCCTGGTCTGTAGCACTGCCCGTCACGAACACACGGGCTGTTATCACGTTTGGTTCACTCGACGAGTAGTTCGGAGTGTACACACCCGTGTCGGGGGTGTAGATCTGAGTCTCGCCCTTAGAGCATTGTGTGAAACACTGCACGGCCTTGCCGTCATTGAGGTCAACGATAGTAATCTGACCATTAGCTAATACTTTTGCCATAATCGTTTGTTTGTTTTTATATTATTATATGTTACTATTAATAGTCTCTGTATCTGATACGCACACACTACATCCGAATTGTGCTTGTCTGTCTACGTCGTCACGTGTGATAAGACAGTTCCGGCCAATCCCCTCATGCAGCGTGTTCCATACAGCATCATCTTCGGCATCAGCGATTGTCGCCACCACGACCATGAGCTGTTGCTCACTGTGTCGCTTATGTCCTCGCCATTGCGTAGCAGCGTTGCCTTCAGCGTCATTTCGCCCGAACCGTTAATCATCACCGTGCCCGTATCGCTCGTTATTATTATCTGATAAGCCACACCGTCCTCGCCCTTCTCGCCCTTCTGCGCACTCATCACAAGCTGCCAGTCTGCGTTTCCGGCCATAGGCTCACTCGTGCTGCCCTCGGCGTTGGTACACAGCCACACGCCGTTGCCGTGGCTTACCTGGTCATAATAGCCGTAGCTCACGCCCTTCTGCCACTCGCCTCTGTAGTTCACCATATGCATAGCATCACCGCTCGGAGATATCCACTCGATAGAGGAACTGACTATCTTAGAACCGTCTGGCGAAAACACGAATACCTCCTTGCCCTCGTGGTATATGAGTTTACGCCTCGCAGTCCTACTATGCGAGGTGTACCATTGCCTGTACTCTCAAGCATCAGGACTCCTTGTCGAGATGCATCCTCTCTCGCGCCATCGAGCACGATGGTGTCACCAGCTGCAGGCGTATCGCAGCCCGACATGCAGTCAGTAGCCGACAATGTCACCCAGTCAAACAGTCTACCACCATACAGCGCCGTACCGTCTTTAGCCATGACTGCAACAGACTGAGTACTCACCTCTTTCACCAGTCGCCAGTAGCTCTTATTGCTCACACCTTCGTGTTTCCCTTCGAGGATATTGAAGCTCTGGCAACGTGCCTGATCCTTCACGCGCCATAGGTTTTGTGTCGCCGTACTGCCATCATCGGCAAGGAGATAACACTTCCAGCCAGTCACAGCACCCGATGCAGAGCGTTGCTCTTCGACGTGCACTATTTTACTGCCTGCGCCCGATAGATATATATTTCCTCCTGCATAGGATAGCTTACGTATCTCGAGTTCATGGAACAAAGCCTTGCCCAAGACTTCCAGATCCTGCACCGTTACCTTGCCAGTAGCCAAGATGTCACCTAAGCAGTTAAGACCTTTATTGAATGTGATAAGTCCGTCTGCCGTGTCATCATGTTCTCGAGAGAGGTAACGTTTTCCTTCCACTTCTATGAAATGGAGCAACTCAAGCAACGCTTGGCCTATGCGCTCAGCAGTGTTGGCAGCCTTGCGACGCTCGTCGCGAATCTGCTCCAAATCTTGCTGAATTTTTTGTTTTTCTAAATCTGCCATTTTTGATGCAAAGATAATATGTGATGTATATAATAATAATGACTCAAAGGTTGCGAGCAGCCCCTATGCCCTTGAATATCTCTGTCAAAGCGGAAGCCATGAGACCATTGTATGTCTCGCCATAGAAGTTGGCTCATGCTCATTGAGCTTCATGACAGAGGCATAGTATTTAGCCGAGAACCAGTCACGTCTGCCTTTTGGCACGCCACCAGCGACACGACCACCCCAGGCAGGGCCTACTTTTTTGGGTTTATCCAACTCCCTCTCTGCTCGATACTGCTTGTTGAGGAAGTCAAGGTCGCCATCATTTGGGCGCATGATTTTCTCTCCACCCTGCGCTTCTGTCCATTTCTTCCACACATGAGCTGGCCCAACGCCTGCAGCCACATAGATGCCGTATTGCAGGAAAGCATGCTCGATGGTGGTGACAGATCCTTGCTCAAGGTGACCCTTGATGGACGCATAGAGGGCACCAGTATCTATTGTGCGCAAGCGCTCCATGCGCTCACGCCAATAGTCGCCCATGTTGTCCGTCCATCCTTTCTCGTATTTGAGGAGTTCGTCTATCACTTCTGCCATAAGCCCTCATCATATTGTAAGTCGGTAGGCTCGTCTGATGTCAGCATGAAGTACAGGCCAGTGCAGCCGTTCATCGAGTATCGCCCTAATTCTGTTGAATAAACCTGATTAAGATTGAGGTACTCCAGCTGGTCACCGAACTTCTGATACTCCTTGTCATGAAGGAGACGACTGAGGAACTGCCGGAAGATATATCTGCAGATATTCAGTTTCTCCTCCCGGTCTGCCATGTCATCACGCTTGTATGAAGCGAGAATCCAGACCGTGAACACGTTGCGGTCGAAGAAGCCATCGCCCACAGAGTGGGTATTGGAGTCAACGGTATCAGAGACCATCACGAAGTTGGATGCTGTGCGGAACTGCTGCAGCACTCCCTGCACGGTGTCTGGCCCGCTGCATGTCGTAGCGACAAAATTATGCAGACGGCAAGTGTTGTTCTCCTCTGTCAACTGCTTGAAATATGCGATTGCATCGAACTGTTTGTCTGTCATAAGCTTTTCATTTTCTCATTGTATTCCTCAGCCTCCCCGAGCCTTCTCGTCCAACTCTGTCAGTGCTGCCCAACAGTCGGTCTCAAAGACTGCCTGCTGCTTGGTGATGTCGCCATCGGTGAGTGCTCTGACCTGCGCACGTATGTCCATGGTGATATCCTCCATGGTCGGCTCTTCGCCCTCCTTCGTATTTTTGAAGAAGTGAGGGAAATTGCTGCAGCCACTTGCTTGAAATCTGAGTACCATAAAAAAGTTCCGAGTAACTCCTCTGCGGTGAAATTCACTGAGTCATCACGCTTGCCATCCTCATCCCTGTACAGAAGATATCCTAACTGCTGAAGGAACTTGTCCTCCTTATGCATGAGGTACAGCTGATAATATTTCTCAGAAAAGAGGTAATCCTGGAATGTTATCTTTCGGATGGAAGTGACGGCTTTTAAGCCAGATATGGCCTGCAACGGCTGAAAATTATCGAATCCATCGATAAAATCGAATTGTGAGAGCAAAGACAGGACTATCTCTGTCTCAAGATAGATCACTTTGCGCTTTGGTCTTGACTTGCCATCCACCGGCACAGAACAGAACACTTCCATCCTGTGCGGGTATGCTTGATGATCTCAATGCCAGCCAGTCTGCAGAACAGGTATGTCTTGACCGTCAATGGCTCCTGAAATCTGGTCAGCAGGAAAAGCGTATAGCGAAGCTCATCCTGCGACAACTCACGCCATGACTTTGGCGCTGTGATGTTAAGATTGATCTGCCCGTCATGCATTGAATAGGAAGGCAGGTGCTGATTTTTTGTTTTCATAAGGCTTGAAATGATTGCTTTCATACTCTGCTGATTGCTGATAGAGTGCGAATGTCTCTGCATCTCCGTCAAGAACCATCTGAATCCTGTCAAGCGTCTGCTTCATGTCATTTGGTTTGAAACAGCTCGGATTGCTGTAGTCAACGAGATATTTGCGAATCAGACAGACCGCTTTCTGCTCCGGCTCTGTCCAAGACACGCCTCTGCGATACTTATCGAGCAGCGCGTCCATCTGCTCGTTAGAGAAGCGACGACGCAGGATCTCATCAGCAAGACGCATGTTCTGGCGGGCAGTATCCCAGTCTGCTGAGTTGAGCTTGGTGAGTGAGGCTTCTTGCATGTAGTCATTGTACCCCCATACAAGGCATGGGATGCAGAGCTTTGCCTGCATGGTTAATCCCCAGCCTCGGCATTCTCAACGAGAACGAACACAACCTCTTCTTCAGCTGCCAACTTGGCCTGCTTCACCTGCTCGATGAGATTTTCCACTCTCACGGTCGAAGCTGGAGAGACCTCACCATTGCTCACGACACCGAAACCTGTAGGAGTGAGCACAAGATCAAGGTGGCGGACCACCGTAATAAATGTCTCAAGACAGACCCATCTCTTGAGTAATGGCTGAAAATCCTCGTTTTCATCGAAGAATTCAGCACCTATATCACCGAGACAAAAACGCTTGATGCGGTTATATGTAGTCGAGAAATGAGGTCTCACCAAATTGAAGACTCCGGATTGGATGACGTTGCCACCAAGATGGCATCGTCAAAATCCTGTTTGTTGATTTCAATCTTCATTGTTATTGCCGTTATTTTTAACTGATGATTGTTGCATGTCCTTATTCTTATCGAGTGTTGTCAGCTCTATCATAGGCACGTCGACGGTGATGCCACGCTCGCTCCATCCGTTGTAATGTAAGATGACATGGTATGGCTTGACCATGATGTCGTGACAAGGCTTCTCGAGCGACTGCTTCAGGATGAAGAGCTCGCGCTTGTCGGAACCCGAGTTGTTCATCTGGCTTTTGCCCGGTGTAGCACCCACCAAGTTGGGATGTACACCAAGAGAGAAACAGAGCGCATTGGAAGCTCCGACATATCATCAGCCCAGTCGCCACCCTCCTTCTTGCCACTCTCGTTGAGGTTGATGATGCGCACCATGCGCTGCTCCTTGCCGTTCGGGTCGAAGTAATATCCTGTGATGAGAGCCTTGCCTGCATTCTCCGTACCGCACACGAAGTCGATGATGGACTGCTTCTCCTCATCGATGCGCTGCTTGCGCTTCTGAGGTTCGATGATACCCTCCTCGTTGCAGAGGTTCATCCAGTAGTCCTTGTGTATCTCTATCTGAATGCGAGGTGCAGAGGTGTTCTTGATCATGTAGCGCTTGCCAATGCCGATGAGTCGATAGATGTCGTACCACGCATCGTCGAACATGGCGGCATAGTAAGGTATCGGATAATACTGATAACCAGGAGTAGGAATGCGCGACACGATGGCGAACTTGCAGTCATGGCCGAGCTTAGGTGTAGGATGTTTCTCGCCTGTATAGATGTCTGGTCCCTTGCCCATGCGTGCCAAGAGATCGCCCAGCGGGTCGTTGATGTCAAGCAGCGGGATGGCCTCTGCCTTGATGGGTGACATCGCCTTGCGGAAGTCGCCATAGAAGATGTGATTGATGAGACCAGTCTTCTCGTTGGGGCGCTCGAAACGGCAGTATGACACATCCTTGTGCCGCATCTGCAGTATCCTGGAGTGGTCACGTGAGAGGATGATGACGGTGACGTTCCAGAAGAAGAACTTCATGTCTGTGGCCTGCTCCATGAATATCTCATGCACGCTGTTGCGCAGACAGAAGGCACGGATCTCAGCATCATCGGTGTCCTTGCCTGTCGCACGGTCAACGAAACGGACTCCCTGGCCATAACAGCATTGCACGTTGAATGCCTGGGCCCGCTGCGCAATCATATTCATGCGCAGCAGTCGCTGCAGCTCATAAGGCATGTTGTTGTCATCGCCATAGTTGATATACTCATAGTCTCGCCCATTGACGGTGATAGGCGAATAGACGGCATCACCCACCTCGCCTGATCCGAGGAAATGGGTGTCTGTGCCATACTGCTGCTCAATGGCAGCCTGGTTGGTGGTAGAACCTCCAACCGCAGTGGTCGGCATGAGCATATATCGCTCACTGTCACCAAGCACTCCGACCTGCTGCATGGAATATTTCTGTTTGCTCATAGATATACTGGTAAACCTAAAAATTCATAAATAAAAACGTCGGGCAGAGTATGCACCTCGCCTGTGGCTGGATGCATGAGGCGGTGGAAGCCTCCACGCCAGCTGCCACCCGACACGAGCCATCCGTCATAATTGACGGTTCTGCCGTCGGTGGTCCATGCCCGAAGCCTGATGGTGGCATGGTCGTCCTTGGCCTTGTCCATCATCTTCAGAACCTCATTGATATGGAAAGCTGCTCTCTTCATCAGTTGAATGTATTGTCAAATGTGTTGTCGAATATACGACCTGCACGGTGCATGTCCAGGACATTGTGCTGGCGCTGCGAGTAAGCATAGCTGAAGGTGAAGCGAGGAATGGTCTCGAGCAGGTTGTCATTGTCGCTCTTGGAGTCGGAAATGGTGACCTGCTTGCCGACGGCAGCCTCTCCACCATAGATATTGACGATATAGACTCATCGGAACGGAAGAGGTCATCAGCCCAGTTGGCCATGGCTGTTGTCAGCGGTCCTGTGTCTGCCTTGAAGATGCGCTTCTCTGTGATGCGGTAGTTGATGTTCTTGCCTCCGATGACTGCTGAGTCACGGGTGTATTCAGGAGCCACCTCATGCTTGCCCGTGCAGTAGATGAGTTCCTGGCACCCGAAGGAGTTGGTGAAGAGGAGTATCGGAGCGCAGTCGGGCTGTTCCTGGTCGATGATGAACGTCTGAAGGCGCTCCCCTGCCTTGACGTCAAAGTATGACAGCACCTTGTCTCTGACCGAGAACTTGGAAGGTGAGACGTCGATGGTGGTGTATTTGGCATTGCCACCCACCACCTCTGCTGTGAAGAGCTGCTTGGTGCCGTCGGTGAAGTATGCCGTGACGGAGGCTGCGTCGGTGCCGAGATAATGCAGATATTCCAGTCTGCCAAGTGATGTGGTCTTGGCATCCTGCAGCAGGGTGAGGAAATGCGTGTCCGTGAACTCCTGGCAGTCGATATCCGGAATATCCACGGTGGCATAGAGGACACGGAGATTGACAGTCTTCTTGTCGCTCTGCGTCACCTCATCGGTCTCTACACCTGTAGAGACTTTCTGCTCCGTGACGGTGATGACAGAGTCAACGATGAGCTGCTGTCTGGCATAAGGCCGATAGATGTCTGCGAGGTCCGACAGCTGTATCTCTCCATCGGCAGGATAGAGAAACTCATCATAGACGGTGGAATCGCCTATTTGGATAGTGACGAGCACACGGCTCATAGTTGTGAGGATGTCGAGGTCACGTATGTTATAAAGGAAACATGTGCCCGACGGAGCTGATTTGATGGTCATATTATCTTTTTTGATGCAAAGATAATATGGAGGGTATGGACATAAAAATACGGAGAGCGACGCTCACGCGCCACTCTCCGCTCATCATTCAAAGATTTTAAGTGCCACAAAAGTAGCAAAAAAAATCAAAAATAAACGATTATTATGAGAAAATCATCAAATGTCCACTATTTTTTCCCAGATAGCCCATGCTATCGTGCCATCTGGCTGCGTGGCGACCACATATTCATGCTCTCGCATATATGTGACAATGTCGGAGAAGTCGAGGACTACCATGGTAGCCAAGTCTGCGGCTATATCCTCTGTCGTCTTGAAAGACTTCTTGTATGGTCGCCCATCCTCGTCCTTGGCAGGGAGTGATGAACGGAATTTGAAATAAGCATCAAGCATTATTCTTGATTGTGAATTATTTGTCTCTGGCATAATTATACGAAATTAATGGTTTGTAACTCTTCTGCTGCCTCATCACATTGATGACGCAGCGCCACTCTCTCTGCAGCAAGGTCGTGAATCTGCATCCAGTAATAGATGCATGATGCCCAACGGCCATATTTGTCCCGCTGACGTGAGATGTGGGCCAGCTCTCGCTCCAAGCGCTGCACGATTTCTCTCTGCGTGTCTCTCACTCGACGTCGACGACAAAGCTTCAACTCTATCACAGCCCGCTCCTTGAGCCCCCACCAGGGCAAACGCATCAAATCATTTACCTTTTAACATATAAATATTAATGTTGTATCTTATTGAATATTAACTATTTACATTTGCTTATACCAAAAATATTTTGTATCTTTGTAAAGAATAATTAA
>ENA-OQER01000574-OQER01000574.1-human-gut-metagenome-genome-assembly--contig:-NODE-574-length-19670-cov-3.628358_pt1 | contig 19670 bp, 21 predicted proteins | sample MGYA00242797_ERZ504639 | MGnify/ENA primary metagenome ERZ504639 (study PRJEB26092, sample SAMD00036306) | human gut metagenome | host: Homo sapiens | study: EMG produced TPA metagenomics assembly of...
CTTCCTTACGGATAAAAAGTCCCATTAAAATTCAACTCCTCCCTAATTGTTTCCGTCAAATGGTTTCGTGGTTGCTCTCCCTTTTGGGATATGCCTTTGCGGCTGATAACGCATTTGAGTGTTTTGTAAAATATCATCATGTCTGTCATGAAGCAAACATGGTCTACGTACCAGATATCCAGTTCGAATTTCTTTTTCCAGCTGATTGCGTTTCTTCCATTTACTTGTGCCCATCCAGTAATGCCGGGGCGCACTTCATGTCTTCTTGCTTGCTCTTCATTGTATAGAGGCAGGTATTGTACCAATAATGGACGGGGGCCGATCAGAGCCATGTCTCCTTTCAATACGTTGAAAAGTTGAGGCAGTTCGTCAACGGAGGTGGCACGGACTATTTTCCTATGGGGGTCATTCGTAAGCTGTCGGGTAAAAAGTTTCCGCGACAGTCTTTCCGGTCATTCATGGTTTTAAACTTGATGATCCTGAATATTTTTCCGTTCTTTCCCGGACGTTCCTGAAGGAAAAATGCCGCTACCCCTGTTGGCTATGGCAAGTAACAAGATGGTTGACAATAGGACAGGAGAGGTCAATAATATCAGAAAGGCGGCTATAAGACAGTCCAGCGGATATTTGAAATAACGGGTATATCTGCTCTTCTTCATGGTTGTGGATTATTTTTTATAATCCGGCACGGTGAACCACAGGCTGTCACTCCGTCAGGTATGTCTTTGCACACTACTGATCCTGATCCGATAATGGTCCATTTGCCTATTTTAACTCCGGGGTTGATCACTGCTCCGGCACCTATCCATGAGCCTTCCCCCACTTCCACATTGCCACATAATGTGGCGTGTGGCGAGACATGTACATAGTCTTCCAATATACATTCATGATCAATAGCGGCGCCAGTGTTGACAATGCAATGTTTACCTGTTTGGCAGCAACTTTGCAATATACTTCCTTGCATGACAACACTGCCTTCTCCTATTTTTGTATAGGGGGAAACAATGGCATGGATAGAGATGACCGTACCGAATACAGCGTTTTTTTTTATACAATTGTTCCGCTATATTTTTTCGGATGCTGTTGTTTCCGATACTGATAAGTATCGGGAACATTCGTTTTGGATCGTAGGAAAGAACATGATATTCCATCCATTCCTGTATGTGGGGATTATCATCTATGATGCCCGTCAGTTCAGTGCTGTTTTCTTTCAGTATATCCATGATCACTTTGGCGTGTCCGCCGGCTCCGTATAAATACATATTGTCAGTCTTTATTTTGTTAGATTTGAAATCTGTTCTTGATAGACCTTTCGTAAGGCTTCCCATAGCGTCCGGCGGTCGTATTTTTGAACAATCTGTGGGCGGGCAGCCGAGGCCAATTGTTCTACGAGCCGTGGAGAAGAGAGAAATCCGCACATGGTGCGATATAGGTATTCGCTGTCATGAGGAGGAATAATGATACCGTTCTTTCCGTTTTCAATGATTTCGTTACATCCGTTGATGTTCGTTACGATGCAAGGTAATCCCATCGCTCCGGCTTGTAATATTACATTGGGGAATCCTTCCCGGTAACTGGGGAATACGAAGGCATCCGCAGCGGCTAAAAAAGGGCGGATATCCTCTTGCCATCCCATAAATTTTATGGCGGGATGTTTGTGTATATGTTCTGCTGTTTCAGGAGTTACCGGATCCAGTTCCGCTTCAAAGTCTCCCACTAGGCAAAGACGACAGTTTGTAAATTCCTGTTGCAGGCGGACAAAAGCTGAAACCAGTTCGTTGATACCTTTATCCCGCACCAATCGTCCGACGAAGCAAAAAGTGAAACAGGGTTCCGGCGATAGATTTCCGCTTGTCTCATTACCTCCGGTGTCCGGTCAAAATAAGCAAGGTCAATTCCGTTGATGTTACCGTTTCCGATAAGATGCAATGCCCGGCTGGTGATATGGAAACGTTCCAGATCTCTCCTCACACCTTTCCCTTCCGGATTGAGGTAGGTCGCACAGGCACAAGTGAGTTTGTCTGTAGCAATTAATAACTGCTGTTTCCAACCTGTAGTTGAAGGGAATACTAGTCCTGTGAAGTGTGGATCCGGATGGAACCCTGCATATTCGGGCGGCCATCATGGCCAACAGCCCCGCCTTGGGTGTCAGCGAGTGGACTATCTGCGGTTTTTCTTTGCGGAACAGGATGATGAGCCTGATCAGTGCAATCAAGTCTTTCAAAGGGGCAATGTGGCGCTCCATCGGGATAGCGCAAGTTCTGACGCCTTCTCTTTCCGCTACTTTGTGTAATTCCTCTCCGGACGAAGAGACAGCTAATACTTCATAAGTTTCTGCCAACATCTTCAACTGTCCTTGCAGCAGGAGATGGAGCGAAAGGGGAACGGTGGATATGCGTATTACTTTGGGTTTCATACAGATGGTTTGTGTCGTAAACGATAATAAAGATACCCCACCCATTCGTGCGTTAGTTCTGGCCAGGAAGCCAAGACGTGCAAGATGGCAGGAAATTCGTTTTTTCCCCCTTTATTTCGGGAAACGTATCGGTGATATATGTGTCCGGATTCAGCCCCGCTGCATGGAAGGTCCATAGCGACCTGCGCATGTGGGTCGCGGAGGTAATCAGCAGGGTCGATTCCGTTTTCATACTGTTACCGATCAGCTCTAACGTGAACGTTGCGTTTTCCCACGTGTTGTTTGCGCGGGTTTCCAAGATGACATCTTCCAACGGCATGCCCAAATCTGCCAGATATTGTTTCATGTCCGCGGCATTTCCTTGCAAACCTTTTCCGTCTTTGCTTTCGATGATCGAACCGTCTGAAGCTAACACCAGTTTCCGGATGCGTCCATGCTTGTACAGCCGGATGCCTTCTAATAACCGGTCGGCAATCTCGCTAAATTCGGGTCGGCTTCGTTTCCAGTCCCAATAGCTGTAGCCGCCCAGCACGATGCCGTATGTATATTGTTTCCTTTCAGGTAGGGGGCGGTCATATTCCTTGTACCATTGTTCGGCAATCCATTGATAGAGTGCACCGTTGGAGAATAAGAGAAAAAGCAAGGCTGACAAAGTGAGACAGAGCCTTTTCCATCGTTTAGATTTTAGGACCACCCCTAAGAGAAGAAAAATAACGATATAGGTTGTTGGATTGATAGCAAGTGAAATAAACATGAGATTTTTTATATATGTATAAGAATGAATGAAATTATTTTTTTAAGTAATCTAATTGGAATTTCTTTTTTAACTTGTTTCTTACATAGATCATATCGCATGTTGGAATCGTAGGCGGCAATTGCTTTTATAAAAGGATCTTCTAAAAATGCAGGATGATTTTGTACTTGCATGATATCCTTGTATATAGGGTCCTTTAACTCTTCCGAGATTCTGTTTTTTATTTCTTTAGGAGACCTGACTTTAAAAGCTATCATTTGGCAAATATCTGATTTTAGCACATTTTTCAGTTCTATTCGGATATAATCAGAAGCCTTATGATATTGATATTTGTCAATTAAAGCCTTTTTTATGTAATAAAGTTTTTTCAAATCAGGCAACAAACAGGTGTTATATCGAGTTGTCATACCACCGAATCGATAGTTATATCCACATTCTTTGAGTATGTAAATTTTAGATAAATATGGAAATAATTGGAGATTAAAGGCAAGGTCTTCCCCTGTAGTGATACCTGTTGGCTGTATATTGGCTGCATTTAATGAAGATTTTCGATAGAGTTTTCCCCACATATTAACGGATAAAATGTTGATTCCAAAAAAAGAAATATAGTATTTGTTAAATAGTTTTGGTTGTTGTATTAGTCCGTTAACAGGACTGAGTCCCGTTTTTTTACCACCCCATAGCGATCCATGACTCGTTGCATTCCCATTTCCACATAGTCTACTCCAGTTTTTTCTGCCGTTTCGTATATTGTTGTAAGTATTTTTTTTATTCACCAGCCAGTCATCCGAATATATTGTGCTATGTATTGTTCGGTGTTGCAAATTGGATGATAATTGAAATCATGGTTATATGAATGTATTAATTTATTTCCAAATATTAAAATAAAACGTAAACGCATAGAACGTTAACAACGCATAGCCCAACATTTTTCATGATTGACCCAAAAACGTTCCTTCATGAACGGATAAATCAATACCACCGGCATGATGAACCACGAAATCTGGGCGAAACGGTTGGAATAGGCGGCACGGATCACCAGCACCCAGAAAGCATTGGTGACAAGGAACGTATTATATATCCAATGGTAATACTCGTCCTTGAAGTTGCGGCGGAAGATGAAATAGTACCCCACCGCTACCCCCATGGCACTATATAACAGAAAGTCCCAGCGGAAAGTCATACTCATCTGAACGATCTCGCCCACCATGTTGTCACCTGTCAGATAGCCGGAAAAGCGGTCGTCTCCCCCCATCAGATTTGTTGCCGCCAAATATGCCTGGATACGTCCGCCTATGGCATACGATACGCCTACACATGCCATCCATCCTGCCAGATACCAATAGCTATTCTTGATGAACCAGGTCAGTGTGCCTGCTCCAACCATCAGATAGATGGATTTGTGGATTCCGGCTGCCAACACGCATAACCCGATCATTACGGGTGGACGGTTGACATACGTCATTGCCAAGATGAACAAGGAGGCTCCCATGCCATTCCGGATACCGTTTACTCCGTAACTCCAGAAAGTAAACATGCTGAGTATGACTAAGAAAGGAATATAGTAATACCCTTTGAAGATACGTTGCATAGCCAGCCACAATGAACCGATATAAACAGTGGCACATAGCAGGAAAAAAGTATGGATGTCGCTGTATCTGGCAAACCATTGCATAAGGTTGTAAAACAACCATTCGCCTTCCCATTGCCAGGAAAAGGGATCGCGTGAGTTGGCTGCAGTATAAAATCCTTTGGCGTAGTTTACCGTGTCTCCGAAATAAACGCTGACAGGACGTAGCCCATATACAAGATCAGGATTAGTGTAAATAATACGCCCCACATGGCGTTGAGCGACACGGTCTCTTTTTTCAATACGCTTCCTGTGTGGCACTGCCATACGGCTGTCAGTACCATGCACAATACGGTGACATCGAAATAATGGGCATATTCACTTACGGGGATAAAGTCTATCATATTTATGGATGTTTTTTCGTTATGTTATTTTTTTCGTGCTTTTGTCTCGCACAGTTTCATGAATCCGCTGTACAGGGGCGGAATGTAATAGAAACTGAGGAGTGAAAGTTTTATATGAAAGGGGATATGTCTGTTTTTCAGGAACTCGTTGGCTGTTTGCTTTTTTAGTCTTTTCGCTGTAAGGTGTGCCAGATGCCGGTAAGGCGTGTTTGACGCATGATACCTCACGTTGATTATCATCTTGAAAAGCTTTTCCAAACAACATCCCCGGTAAACTGTATTTTCTTTTGGAATGTTTTGCAAGCAGAGATAGTAGGAATCGGCACGGTCTATGTAACGGGGATTTACCTTTTGATGTGTGATACTCGTAGGTCGTTGTACCCAGTAGTACATGGGGATATCTATTATGACAGCTTGACAAGATTTTTGATAGATCCGGCAGTTGAACTCAGTATCTTCTGTACCGGTCTCTTGGAAAAACTCATTATCCAACAACTCCCGTTTATAAAGTTTGTTCCATACTACTTGCGCTTGAACTTCTTTTATTCCTTGCTGTGGGTGGATATGGTTGAATAAACTTTTTATCATTATTTCTTGTGTAAGAATGCTTTTTGTGTAAGCGGAAGGAATTGAATAAGATTTGTCATTGTCATATACCTGTTTTCCTAAAATCATGGAAAAGCTATAATTACCTTCCTGTAATGCTTCCAACAGCACTTCATACATTTGCGGATGGATATAATCATCACCGTCAATGAAAGAGATGTATTTTCCTTTGGCAGCTTTCATCCCGCTATTTCTAGCCGGAGACAATCCTGCGTTTTTCTGATGAATCACTTCAATGCGGGTGTCTTTCCGGGTATATTCATCGCAAATTTCTCCGGAATGGTCGGTGGAACCGTCATTCACTAATATGATTTGCAAGGTTGTATAAGTTGATGCCAATATGCTTTCGATGCATGGGCGGAGATAGGCTTCTACATTAAAAATAGGAACGATGACGCTTATTAAATCCGTTTCTATATCTTTTTTCATTTTCTTTTTTCGTTGATAAGCTGATTAAATAATTCCATCCACATAGGGATGATATTTTTTATATCATACTGTTCTGCTTTCAAACGGGCAGCTTTTCCCATTTCCTTACGAAGTTCTTTATCCTCTATCAACCGGCAGATTCTGTCAGCCAATACCTTCTCGTTATTAACGGGTACGAGAAATCCATCATGCCCGTCGGCTATGATGTCCTGCGGTCCGCAGGGGCAAGCGTATGAGACGACAGGAACTCCACAAGACATGGCTTCGATGATAACCAATGGGAGACCTTCAAAAAGCGAAGTTAATGTGAAAATTGACGCTTCATATAATGGGGAAAATATATCATAAGTATATCCTTTTAAGAAAATATTGTTTGTCAATTGATTGTTTCTTATTTGTTCTTCCAATTCAGTTCTTAATTCTCCTTCACCCCATATTTCTAAAGTCCAGTCAGCATGCCTTTCTATTACATACTTCCATGCGGAAATTAACGAGCTGAAATTTTTAGGAAATGCCAATCTTCCTACAGCAATTACTTTTTTATTTATTAATGAAGCTTTTTTCGAACCAAATGAAATAATAGGATTAGGAATGACACACACATCCACTTCTGTATTTTTTCCCCAATGGACAACTTTTATCTTCTTTTGTAAGTACCACCGTCCGGTCATATTTTTTAAGGTGTATGCGATAATCAATGAAGTCTCCCAAAATGGCAAGGAGTTTGTCGAATACACTTTGGGCATGTAATGACCTGTAATTTTTATTGCTATGTATCTCTCTGATAAAAACCGGATGGGAGCTGACCGACAGGTAAGGTAAAAAGTTTTTCTCACTTGTTCCGGTAGATATGACAATATCCGGCTGTATTTGGTTCAGTATCTCTTTCAACGTTTTTTATGTTGTTTCCTTTTATAGATAATACCTTTCAATATATAAAAACGGGATTTCCAGTCATCTTCAAAATAATTTATGTCACAATTTACCAAATGTACCTTAGTGGAAAGGGGGAATACTGGTTTGTCTTTATTGTCGGTCACAATAATCCAAACCTCATTCTTTAGAGCTAATTTATTTGCTTTGGCTATTGTGACTCTTTGAATCCCTCCTGCATAGCAAATACTATCTGTACAATATGCTATTTTCATCGTTCTATAATAAATTTTATAAGTTTCAATAGGCACAAGACTCCTGTGGTAGACCGGAATCGTGCCATTTCAAAAAATAGCCTCCAGTGTATCGGAAAATAGTTCATCGGTAACTGCCGGATACTTGTCCTATATTCATGTGAACTCAAAATTGCGGACAATGCACCGTGTTGTTTCATGAAGCTGACCGGTGAAAAGGTGATGTTCAATCCTTGTCCTATCAGGCTTAATGCCCGGCGATATGTTAAAGCCTTTTCAAGGTCTTCCCGGTGTAAGGGAGTTATCCATTCTTCTATTAACCGGAATAACAGGTTCCACTGTTCAGTCAGATGGGGTTTATACAGTTTGGTTAGCGAGGTGATGTTGTTTTTTCGATAATGGTAGAACAAGTCAGGCAGATAGATGGCTTTTTTTACCCAAGTGAAATAATACACATTGAAGAGTAAGTCCTCTGTACCGATTTGTCTGACAGGAACAAACCGAAGGCCATGTTCTTTGATGAGTGATGTCTTATATAGTTTTCCCCAAGCTGTAGACAAACTGTCTATCTTTCCGGGCAAACGCAATTCTTGATCGTTAGGAGCTATAAGTCGCGCATAGAGCCAGTGGATTGAAGATCCTTGATAAACCATCTTTTTGTCGCTGAACAGATATTGAGGAAAGGACTGGTTGGCAAATTCACGAATGTAAGAGAAAAGACAGACATCCGTTTGTTTGTCGGTGTGTGAAAGAAGTGTTTTGCAGCAGTCTGTTCCTATCCAGTCATCGCTGTCCACAAACATCACCCATTCTCCACGGGCACTCTCCAGACCTTTGTTACGAGCGCCTGATAGTCCTAGGTTCTCCTGATGGATAACAAGGATCCGGCTGTCCCTTTCCGCGTATGCTTTCAGAATATCCGGTGAATTATCCGTCGATCCGTCATTTACACAAATAATCTCAATGTCCCGATAAGTCTGGTTCACTAACGAATCCAGACATTGGGGCAGGTAAGGGGCTGTATTATAAACCGGTACAATGATACTGATCATGATAATTTTCGTGCTTTATACCGTATATATCCATACCAGGTTATTCCCGGAAGCAAAGCGGATAGGGTCAGCCATTTGCGTGGTGACTCCGATAGAAAATGGGGATTTCGTGCCAACAAACTGTCTGCCACATAGTGCATCGCTTCGATGAAACGTCGTTGTGAGGTAGGAGCCAGTTGCATGGAACTTTTGCGGATAAAAGCAAAGCCTCGCGGGTTACGTATGTATTGGCGGTACATGTTCAAGCTTGAACCGTCGGGGCGGTATTCTACGTTTACCAACACTTCGTTCAAGGCCAGTAAAGGGTAATCCTGATCTATCAATTGGTATTTATAACCGAGTGATACATATTTCTCTCCTTCAAAAATGGGATATTCGGGATATTGTTTGATGACATCCGTGCGATACACCAGTTTTTTGTCTCCCCGCCCGCCTTGTGCATAGAATCCGCCTAAAGTAGTCCGCCTGCATTCATAAGGAAAAGGCGTACCGATTAAATTTCCTTGGAAATCAGCATCCAGTCCGATGATTCCTGCTACTTCTTTTGAACCGTGTGCGTTCCAGAATGTGATAATCTTCTCCACTGCATCATCGGGCATATAATCATCCGAGTCGACGCAAGTGTTCAACTCTGTGTCGATCAACCGATAAGCCGTATTGTGTGCAGCATGCATTCCTTGGTTCTCCTGATAATGGTAGCGGATGTCTATTTTCCTCTCTGCTATCCATTTTTCCACCCATTCAAGGGTATCGTCGGTCGAACCGTCATCCACAATCAGCCAGATGAAATCTTTGCAGGTCTGCCGTGACAGGGCTTCGTAACCTAAATGCAGAGTATAGGCACGGTTATATGTCGGCGTGAAGATGGTCAGCGTCTTCTTATCTGTTTCTATCTTGTTTTGTTCCATTGTCCTAAATAATAATTCTGAACCATTCGGCGTTTTTCACAATGTCGTAACCGGCATCGGCTATTTGTTGGTAATAACCAGTGCGTCGGCTTGCCATACAGCGCACTCTCTCTATTTCGCATGCCCATTGTCGAGGAGCTGTTTCCAATGAGAGGAAGGAGACTTGGTCGGTCAAAGCGCTTCGCGGGGAATGCGATCGGACACAACGCAGGGCAGGCCGGCACATTGCGCCTCAACCATAGAAACGGAAAGGCCTTCCATAAAAGAGGGGAACAAAAACAGATCCATCGCTTGCAACAGGCGGTTTACATCCGGACGTCCCCCCAACAAATGTACTTGGTCTGTCAAACGGAACTGTTGTACCTTTTTTTGAATGGCTTTTTGCAATTCCCCCGTACCAACCAGCAGCAGGTGTGCTGTGGGATTAAACTCCTGCACATATTTATGAAACACCTCCAAGAGGAACTCATGGTTCTTCTGTCGGTTGAAACGTCCGACGTGTCCCACGACCGTAACATCTTTGGACAAGTGAAGTTCTTGACGAACCTCCAGCCGCACCGCTTCATCAAACCTGTATAGGAACGTGTCGATGGCATTGCGTTGCAAAATCGCTTTTTTCCCCAACTCGTTTCCAAACAACCATCGGGCGGCTTCTTTCCCACAGGTAAACCCTTGGGTCAGGTAAGGGCGCATGGTATGCTTGAAATAGGTGCGGAAAAGCCATTTAGTATCGAATAAAGCGTGTGCGTTGTGTGCGTGCGCAATAATTACGGGTACTCTTCGCCCTGCTGCTTCCCGGTAAACGAAATATCCCGATTCCGAACAATGCCCATGGATAATCCGATACTCCGGATGTTGGTCGAAAAAGTCGGAAATTTGTTTTCTGTATGTATTGAAGGTGAACGGATGGAGGGGATCATACGGTAGATCTTGCCACCCATTGCCTCTATTTCATCATCGTATGCGCCCCGTTCCTGCCGGTGTACCATGAAATCAAACTGAACCCGGTTGCGGTCTATGTGACGGTAGTAGTTCATGACCATCGTTTCGGCACCTCCCCGGTTCATGATGGTGAAAAGCATCAATATTCTGATAGGTTCTTCCATTGTGACATTTATTTCATTCGATTTCCTGTCAGCCGATGCATCCATTGGCTGAGCTTGTTTATCCATCGGCTTCGTTTGATCCATGTCTGGCTATACCAATGGATGGAATATGTATTTTCGGTGCGGTGTAACTGCCCGTCGATGTAATCATACGGACAGAAATAATCCGTAGGATAGAGAGTGATGTCTCCGAGCTGCTGAAAACTGCCGTCCTTTCTGAATCCGTAAACCTTTTCCAGTTTGCGGGTCAGCTCTTCTACGTTGGTGGTCTGGTCCGGTTTCCCATCCGGGGTGATGAAACAGCGATGATCGTATGACTTTAATAATTCAATGAAGAAAGAGTGGGAGGGTTCTGCTCCTATCAGGTTCGTTCCTACCCATTGAGTTCCTTCGAATCCTAAAAAGGCCTTATTCGTCAGTAACCTATCCAAGGGACGTACCAATTCTACATCCGTGTCCATATAGACACCTCCTTCGTGTACCAATGCCCACAAACGTGCCACATCGCTCACAAAAGCCCATTTCTTGGTAGCGTATGCCTCTTCGCAATAGCGGTTCAGACGGATGTCGAAGTTATTTTCGTTCCACTCCTTTATTTCGTAACCGGGACAATGTTTCTGCCAGTTCGCTATCATGCGGAGTACTTCAGCAGGCTTTTCCTTATCTCCAAACCAACAATAGTGTATTGTTCTCGGGATCATGTGTTTCCTCTTTTTATCCTTCTATTGCTGAATAAATTTTACCGACTTCTTTTTCGTTCCCATAATGGCGGATTCGTAGTTGTGCCTTGATGGCTTCTTGTTGTCGTTTGTCGGCAATGAACTGTGCCAATCCTTCAGCCGCTCCTTCCACATTGTTTGGGATGATAATGCCGTCCACCCCTTCTTCCAGTTGGCTTGAGGAGGTAGGAAAACGGGTAATGACCACCGGTTTTCCCAATATCTGCGCTTCACGCACCGTTACTGCTTTGCCTTCGTAACGCGAAGGCTGTACATAAATGTCACATGCCTTGATGTAAGGGTAGGGATTCATTTGCTTGCCAGCCAAAACGAAATGTTTTTCCATCCCCGTTTCCGCAATCGCTTTCCGTATCAACGGTTTATCTCCGCCATACCCTACGACATACCAACAAACGTCAATGCCCTGTTGCACCAATTGACGGCAGATGTACACTGCCCGGTCGATGGCTTTAGGATAAGAGAACCGTCCTACGGTACAGAGCAGAACAGGATGTTTTGTTTGTCCTTCTCGTCCTTCGAATGCTTGTAGGAAAGAAGTGTCGAAGGGCAGTTCCGCCTGTTCACGTATAAAAGTTTCGGACAGGATATTTTCCATCAGTATCAACTTGCATTCTAATGAAGGGAATTTTGAAAGAAAACCTTTGGAAACCGATTCAGAAATGGAGATGATGCGGCCGAAAGCTCCCCATACCGGCAATTCCCGGCGGGTATTGATGTCAATAAAGGAATAGTCGGTATGAATCCATGCCCATTTTTGCTGTGCCTTTACTTTGTCGCGCACAATGTTGTGCGGTGTAAGGAAACTGATGGCCAGGTCATACGTCCGGCCTTCGTTGATGGAGGGCAGGAATGGAGTAGTACAGTCTGCTACATATTGAAATATGGCCTGACTTTCTTTTGCCTTCCTCCGTTTCCTGTAACACCAGTCCAAAAGGTGTGCTGCGATGCGCCCGGCAGCAATGTCCCAATACCCTTCGCGGATAATTTTCCGGATAGGGCGGGTGAGGGTGGTGTACTTTTTTACTTCGGGCAGAAGATTCACTTCCTTGGGTATGAGGTTCATAAATTCCCCGCTATGCCGGTAGACAAACAGATCCACTTGGCAACGCGAATAGTCTAGGGCATTGAGCAAGCCGATCAGCGAGCGTTCTGCCCCGCCTATCTCCAGGTATTGGATGGCGATGAAAATACGGGGAGGCGTTGTGCCATGTTTGATTGGCTGTCTATTTTGATGTGATGACTGATTTTTCATCTTTCTCTATTAATAATGTAGAGTGTGCATTGATCACCTCTGGATGGTTTCGGCGGATATATCCCCCTATACTGTTGTATGTCAATCCCAGCCGGGTGGCAATGTCTTTCAGTGTTTCGGTGGTCGTCCCATACAGGCGGATCGCTTCAGCATATTTTTCTTTGCTTTGTCTGGACATCCGTTTCCCCTCAGAGGTCTGTACCATACCCTGTCGGTTTGCCAACTCCGGTTCATGTTTGTGCAGGTACTCTCTGAATGTCTCGGGATGGAGCCCGAACTCTTTGGCGGCGTGGGCTATCGGGCGGGGGTGTTTTCTCAGGCTCCCGATGGCTTTCTCGTATTTGGCGGCTACGGTTTTCATCCGCTTTTTCGATTTCCGCAAATCAAGACCCCCTTCTGCCTTGCCGGAAAGTCCTGCCCGTTCCCTCACTAAGTCGATATGCCATTTGTGCAGATAAGAACGAAGTCCTTCCGCCGTGACGTGTGTTCTTTCTGCGATTTCTTTTAGCGTGAGAGCCGTGTCCTTATAAAGAGACAAGGCTTTCGCATATTTATCTTCTGTACGGAGAGAGGGTTTGTAGGTCCTTCCGTTGCCGGATAGTTCGCCTCTCTTCTTCTCTGGTCTGGCCTGTGCTTCCGAACGTTTCTTTCTCTTTTGTTCCAGTATATTTTTGTGATAGAACCTCAGATGCTGTTTAAAACCGCTTGGTGAGACATGACATGCCCCGGCTATTTCGGGGATCGTCATGTCTGTCTTTTTATAAAGTTCCACTGCTTCGGCGTATTGTTTGGTGCAAGCCGGGGTCGCCCCACGATGGGTGTTGTCATTTATGCCCAACCAGTGGCGTACTTTCTCGCGCCAAGGAATGACTTCCGGTTCATGGATGCGCATGAAGTTGGCCAGTCCCGTTCCCTCCACTCCATATTTGCGGGCTATCTGCGACACATTCAATTCGATATCCTCCAGAGACAAGCATGCATCTATAGCCTTTTTATATCTGGCATGCGACATCACATTGGGCTTTCCCTCGGACATGATCTTGACGGCATGGGGATTTTCTCCTTCCAAAGGTATGCGATGGCGGTGTAATACCAATTCGCGCCAGTAGCGGCGCAAGTAACTGCCGAGTCCTCCCGCTGAGACGTGACATTCCATAGCTATCGTTTTCAGTGGCATGTCTGTCTCCGCATAAAGGGCAACTGCCTTGTCGTATTTCTGATGAAGCGCGTGGCGCCGCAGCAGAGCGGATCGCTGTCTCGGAGTCAATCCTATAGGATCCGGAAACGGATTTTCTTTTTCCAGTTGTCCCATTGGATTCGCTTGTTCATTGCTTTGCTGGGGATTCCTCACCGGCTCCTTTGTGGGATAATCTCTGTCTTTCATCTCTTGGTGGAATTGAATAGCCATACCTTTTCCCTCATTAGTATAAGAGCTTTAGTGGAAAAGACAATAAAAATGCTCTGCTAAAAAGGAACATATCTTCGTAGGGCAAGTAATATATCTTACTTGGCCGAGTAGATACTTAACTTGGTCCACGAACATATCTTACTTTGGTTCACGTAGGAAACATGAATTTTCCTCCTCGACTATCATCGCTCCGAACCTTCGTGAAGGTACTTGTTCCTGTATGTATAGGAGCATAATGTCCCTAATACCATAAAGACTACAGAAGGCTTGTGTAAGCTGTTTAATATATAGTGGGCCTCAATAATTTGACATTTATTATACTCTTTTTTCTGGTGTAAATATCTTGTTGTATTCATAACAAACCAATCGTGTAAATTTGAACTTCATGGCCAGATAGAATAAGTATTCTTTCCATGAAGGATAAATGTTGCGAAAACCTATAATACGGAAGGAATCTCGTATCATAGTCATTGATAAAATTTGTTGAATGCCCTGCTTCTTGTCCGGTTGATTAGAATTATTATATAGATTGTTGAAAAGCATCGGCAAATAACGCAGGATGATTTTTTCAGACAAGTCAGTTGTTATGGGGATGTAATGTTCAATATTGTATTTTCTGATAAGTCTTTTCTTTTCATCAACCAATTTTTGTAGATTGTTTGTTAAATAGGGCTTATAACGCAGCCTCATCAAACTACCTGCATTATTGATACGATATTGATATAATGCCTTTGGAATCATTATGATTGAAGACGCCTGTAGGACGCATTCATAATTAAAAACTGTATCTTCTCCGACATGCAGGTTTTTAATAAACCTTATTTTTTTATTGATAAGAAAATTACGTTTGAATACAAACCTCCAAGTATAACATAAATCGTTATTCATTTCTATTCTTGGATTCTTTTGAATAAAGTCCATAGGTTGCATGGCATGGTATGGTTTGAAATTCGGTATGTGTATCTGATGAGTGGGGAATGTAGAATAACCACATAAAGCCAAATCGGTTTTTTTATCCTCAATAGCATGAATTAATTCGGCATATAGATTATTTTCCACTTTATCATCTGGATCGAAAAAAGCAATATATTTTCCTTTAGCATATTTTATGCCGATGTTTCGAGTGGCACTTGGACCTTTGTTTTCTGATTGACGAATAAATTGTATTCTGTTGTCCTTTGCCTGGTATTCTTTCAGAATGTCGGGCGATGAGTCAGATGAACAATCGTCAACACAAATCACTTCTATGTCTTGAACTTCTTGCCTAAGTATGGAATCCAATCCTTCTCGTAGATAAGTTGCAACATTATATACAGGTACGATGATACTTAAAACCGGCATATAATTTCTTTTTTATATTTTTCATCATGGATGTCGCCCACTCCTACACCTGCATCGGCTTCATTGACATATTTGCTTGGAATGGGCACTTTGTGGCTCGCTCCCATTCTGTACCACTCGTATTCGATGTCGATATGACCGATGTCAATGGCTTGGTATCCTTTTTGGGCAAGGTTGTAAGCCATGACTGTGGCAGTAGGGCCTAAAGCCAGAAGAATGAGATATTCATTAGGAGAATATTTCTGAACTATTTTCATAATGGCATCATAGTGATCAAAGGCGTTTGTATTGGGTGCTAATATCCGTCGAATAGATTTGACATTGTCAAACAAATCATTACCGACACCTAATCGACTTTTTTCGCCTTCAATGAGCAGAATGTCTTTGTCTGCCCAGATTTGTTGTATGAGTTTAAAATAAAAGGCACACTGTGTTTTGTCGGCAAACATCATGTAACAACGGCTGATGAAAGCATTATGAAATATTCTTTTACGATTGATATACTTGTACCACGATTTCCTGTAAAATGCCAAATGAAGTTTCCAGTGGTTGCGCGCTTCTATATTGTAGAGGCTTAAGTCTGTAAATATATCCGGCAGGCATACGATGTGATTGGAAATAGGTACCGACAGTACCTCTTGCATTTTTTGTTGTAGTAACGGTTGTTGGGTTTGGAAAGCGAGTGCCTTTCCATTAGCTATCTTTATTTCGCCATCTCCTAAACGGCTGACCGAACAATGCGATTGGATGATGTATCGGATGGTTTCTTCAATGGATACAACGTGAGGAGCTATTACAACTTTTCGATATGGAATATCCATAAAGAGATATAGTGAATTTCGAACTGTCAAGTAACAGTCGAATAAACAATTCCAAATGTCAACCAATAGTTTTTTCATATATATCTAATGTTTTAGATAAATACAGTCCCATTCCTTGTGCAAAAGGCATTCGATCAAATATTTGTGAATAAGAACCAATGCCTTTGGTATCTCCCTGTGCAAAATCTATCGTGCCATCTCGACGGGTAGCCTTCATAAGTGCTTTTTCAATTTTTATTGCGGCATTCAAGTAACGTTCATCACCAGACACTCGGTACGCATGAACGAACAACAATCCAAACAAGGCGCTGCCCGAAGATTCAAATCGTTCGTTAGGATTGAATACCAAACAACTGAATCCTCCATCTGCTTTCTGAAAAGGCAGCAGATGGTTACTCAAGTTTAGTATTCGTTTCTTGTTTCCAGGTAAATCGGCAGTTTCGATAAGTCCTAAGACATACCATCCCCATCCGCGTGCCCAATCAAATACTCCCAAGGCTTATGTGAGGCTAAGTCGTATGCATGTGGGGGAAATACTTCTTCCCATAAGCATGATCGTATTCTTCAATTTGTCGGATGGCTAAATCACTGAAATCGCATTGGTGTAAAAAGGGACAAACCAATCCGATGGTATCGACAAAGCGAATGTGAGGTAATGTTTTCCGATAAGGTATAGTCTGTTCAGTTTGTTGATAAGATATAAAGTGTTCTTTAATCTCTTTTTCTGTTTCCATATAAAGTGCATCTTTCTTTTTTAAGACATACGCCAATAGCGATTGGTCTATCTGCCAATTTTCTTTTATGAATAGCGAGGGGTGGCGTTTGACATACTCTTGGGCGTCCTGTTCGGGCAAGGATAAAAGGAGTCCGGCATCCTGCCAGCTTTGTATGGTGGTGGAACGATAGTTCCCTTTTAGCATATCCCAAAGGACTAACCGATCTTGATCCGTAATCTGTACGGTAGGGCTTTTGTATAGCCATTGGCGTGCCTTTTTTTCAACAGCTTGCTGCCATGCTTTGCGTCTGTCCATCTACCAATGTGGATGCGACTTGCCATTTGTATAGTTCAATAGTCCAATCAACGGAAAAGAATATAAGGGCTATTGTCCCTATTAAGGTGAGTATGTAAACCATTAGAATCATAATGTTTGAAGCAATTGTCCGGCTTGGAATGTCTTGGATAAGTATCCCGGCATGAATGTACGGTAGTGTTTTCTAATCTCGTCCTCGTGTGTTTGCAACCATTGAAATGCTTTGAACAGGTCGTTTCCCTGTTGCAGAGACTGCACGGGCAAGACATAATGCTCTTCGTTACCAAACAGGTCGCGGGCTATGCCACGTGCCTTTACCGAATAACCCATCACCAAAGTAGGTATTTGAGTGGAGTAGGCTGCAATGGAAGCGTGTGTGCGTGAGGCTACCAAAAAACGGCAACGGGAGATGAAACCTTTTAGTTCCTCGGCGTTATGATCTTCGATAAGAACGACACGACCGGTCCCTTTGAATTCGTTGTAGAGGAATTGCAATGGGATCCGATCGTCGTTATAGTTCCATACTACATGAGGAATCAATGCAATTTGCATATCCGTGGTGGCAATAATATAACGAATTAATTGTCGATAGTTCAGAAGTGTCATCCCTTTCGCCTTTTCGTGTTTTATAATCATAGGACTGACGTTAATGCCTACCGTATTACCTTCTGCAAAACCCTCGGGTAAAGTAAGGTCTGTACGGTTAAGCTGAAAAGCCGGATCAGGAAAGAGAGAGAGTTGTTGTATCCCTTTTTCTTTCATGGCTTCATACGTGATGCTTTCACGGGCAAAGATATGGGTGTAGGAACGTAAATCATTCAGTATATCGCCTTTTAGAACTTCCGGCTCAACGGAACATCCCCACAAGATAGTCTTTATCCCTTGTTTTCGAAGCTGTTTGTTGACCAAATAAATGAAAACAGGCACTCCGTAGCAATAATTGTCCCCACCGATAGACAAAGCATAACTATCTGAGTTGGCTTCTTGAAAAATAGAGCGAAACTGGTACGGTCGAACGCTTCTTTGTCTCCGAAGCGATAACGTATAAAGGCTTTCCAGTACGCCAAACTGAGATGAGACATTGGTGCTTGTGCTGCCCGAAGAGTACAGATGGCGTCCAGACCGTATCTTTTGTCTTCATCCGGGTTGCTGGAAAATAGAGTAGCTGTCGGTATCATTTTTAGTGTCGAACGTACAATAGCTTCACATCCGTGGTTGCCACTACCTCCGTGAGGATATAATAAAAGTTTCATCTTTTGGCAATGATTGAAAAATAAATATAGAATATAGGATATAACCGATACAGAATGGACTGCTTGATCCAATTGCTGCACGAAAAGCATTGTGTAAAATCTTTCAATTTTTTTATTTCCGGTATCGCAAGAATAGTTCGTAGATAAGAGATTTTTTTATTTTGCAGACGTGGATAGAGAAAAATTCCATCGTATAGAATACCCCACAGTCGTTTGTACAGATAAGTCTGAGCCGTTGATGACCATAAATGATGTCTTTGATAAAAAGACTGTAATATCTTCCATTGTTGATAGTCTGTATCAAATTGTTTGGGACGAAACTTACTAGATAAGGTTCCGCTACCTAATATGCGATAATGATAATGACTTTCGTTTATGCACGCAATGGTGTGTGCATATTCCAAATATTGGTAGTTGAATAAAAGGTCTTCACCGTATGAAACTTGTGGGTCAAACAAAATTTGATGATGCTGTATGATGTTGTTTTTGTATAGTTTCACAATTGGTCCGTACAATAAGTTCTGTTCATTCAGCATTACAAAATAGTTTGTATGATTGCAGCCTAACTCGAAATTTAGTGACTGTTGAGGTATATAATCTATGCAATTCCCGTCTTTGAATTCCTGAGTCAATCCACATATTATCAAATCAGTTTCTTTCTCTTTCAAATTGTTTATCATTGCCGAAAGATAATCAACATCTACCCAGTCATCGCTATCAATAAAACAGATATATTCTCCCTTTGCTTGTTCCAATCCTTTGTTTCGAGCGGATGATACTCCTCCATTGGTTGATGGACAATTATAATCCGGTTATCTTTTTCTGCCCATTGGTCACATATTTCACTACTACCATCCGTAGAACCATCATCCACTAAGATACATTCAAAATCTGTATAGCTTTGTTGGATAACCGATTGAATACAATTGTCTAAGTAGAGTTTTACGTTATATACAGGTATTATGATAGAAATCATCGTACGAATCCGATAGAATGAGTTTTTTGTTCTTTTTACTACAATTTCTCGTAGACTTTTTGTTCTAAATTCTTTAGAGCAATGTCTACCTTTTTCTTGAGATTTTTGTTTGTAATGCATTAAGCAGGTATTACTTGACAATAGGGTTTTAAGTCCTTCGTATAGCGATGTGCCATTGTTGTCAACGATAAGTCCAAACTCACCATTTTCTCCTAATAATTCTTGCATACCAGCACAGCGAGTTGTAATAATGGGCAAGCCTAAAATTAATGCTTCTGTGATTACTGTACTATATCCTTCTGCCCGCGATGAACAGACAAATAAATCGCTTTTGCCAAGTAAGGATAGGGGTTGGTGTGAAATCCGCTTAGTCGGACACATGTTTCTAAATGGTGTTGCTTGATGTACTGTTCCAATTTTTCCCTGTCGGTTCCTTCTCCCAAAATTATTTAGTGAGAAACGAAAAACCTTCGTCT
>ENA-OQER01000575-OQER01000575.1-human-gut-metagenome-genome-assembly--contig:-NODE-575-length-19641-cov-5.634775_pt1 | contig 19641 bp, 27 predicted proteins | sample MGYA00242797_ERZ504639 | MGnify/ENA primary metagenome ERZ504639 (study PRJEB26092, sample SAMD00036306) | human gut metagenome | host: Homo sapiens | study: EMG produced TPA metagenomics assembly of...
CCGGCGGCTCCATCCGCCAGCCGGCGTCGCTGTGCGGCGTGGTGGGCTTTAAGCCCACGTATGGCGCCGTGAGCCGTTACGGCGTGGTTGCCTTTGGCTCGTCGCTCGACCAGGTGGGCCCTTTGGCCGCACGGTCGAGGATGTCGCGCTGGCCATGAACGCGCTTACCGGTGCGGGCCACGATCCGTACGACTGCACCAGCCAGGATTGCGCCGTCGACTTTACCGAGCACCTCAACGACAGCATCGAGGGCAAGCGCGTGGGCATCATCCCGCGTTTATGGAGCCGAGGGCCTGACGCCCGAGGTCAAGGCCGCTGTTCAGCGCGCCGCCCAGGAGCTGCAGAACCAGGGCGCCGAGCTGGTCGAGGTCGACCTGCCGCACCTGGACGCCGCCATCGCCGCTTACTACGTCATCGGCCCGGCCGAGGCGTTCTCCAACCTGGCACGTTTCGACGGCATTCGCTACGGCTATCAGGAGGAGGGCTGCGCCAACTTGTCCGACCAGAGCTCGCTTTCGCGTGCCCACGGCTTTGGTGCCGAGGCCAAGCGCCGTCAGATGCTCGGCGCCTACCTGCTGAGCTCGGGCGTGTACGACAAGTACTACTACGCTGCGCAAAAGGCCCGCACGCTCATCACGCAGGACTACGACGCCGCGTATGCCAAGGTGGACACCATCCTCATGCCCGCCTCGCCGCGCACGGCCTTTAAGTTTGGCGAGATCAGCGACCCCACGCAGATGTACCTCTCCGATCTGTACACCATCTCGCTCAACATCTGCGGCAACGGTGGTATCTCAGTGCCGCTGGGCTTGGGCGAGGATACTCAGTTGCCCGTTTCTGCCCAGCTGGTTGGTCCGGCCTTTAAGGACCGTCAGCTGCTCACGTTTGCCCGCGCCCTGGAGCGCGGCTTTGCCGATGCCGCCACGGGTGCGCCCGCGCTTTCCGTCGCGCCGATTTTGCCGGGAAGGGAGGCGAGCTGTAATGAAGGAGCTTTCCGAGGTCCTGCAGGATTGGGAGGCCGTGATCGGCCTGGAGATCCACACCGAGCTCACCGCACTCGATACCAAGATGTTCTGCAACTGCAAGCTCAGCCACGATGACGAGCCCAACGCCAACGTGTGCCCGGTGTGTCTGGGCCTGCCCGGCGCCCTGCCGGTGCCCAACAAGCGCGCCATCGAGAGCATCGTCAAGGCCGGTCTCGCCACCAGCTGCGAGATCCAGCGCCACTCGATGTTCTACCGCAAGCACTACTTTTATCCCGACATGGCCAAGAACTTCCAGACCACGCAGGTCCGGTCGCCTTTGCCATGTACGGTCACCTGGATCTTGACGTGACAGGTCGCGGTGCCGCCGAGCGCCCCGACTGCGCGTTTGGTGAGGCCGAGGCGCAGAGTCTGGCGAGCGCCTCGGCCAACGCCGAGGGCCTGTCCACGTCCATGACGTCGACCATGCGCGAGGGCAACCAGCGCGCCGGCCACCTGGCCAGCTACGATGCGTCCAACTTGCAGATGCCTGAGCGTCGCGAGGACGGTTCCTACACGGTGCCCATCCGCATCCTGCGCATTCACATGGAGGAGGACGCCGCCAAGATGGTCCATGTGGGCGGCGCCGAGGGCCGCATTACCGCCGCGGCTGAGTCGCTCGTCGACTACAACCGCTGCGGCACGCCTTTGATTGAGCTCGTGACTGAGCCCGACTTGCGCACGCCCGAGGAGGCTCGCCTGTTTATGGAAAAGCTCCGTCGCATCTTTGTGACGCTGGGCATTTCGGACTGCTCCATGGAGAAGGGCTCCATGCGCTGCGACGGCAACGTGTCGCTGCGCCGCCGCGGCGAGACCAAGCTGGGCACCAAGACCGAGCTCAAGAACCTCAACTCGTTTAAGAGCCTGCACGATGGCCTTGCCTACGAGATCTGCCGCCAGGCCGAGGTGCTCGAGGAGGGCGGCATCATCTATCAGGAGACCCGCCACTGGGAGCCCAGTCGCAAGCGCACCGTGGTCATGCGTGTGAAGGAAACGGCAGACGACTATCGTCTGTTCCCCGACCCCGATCTGGCGCCGTTCGATCTGGACGACGAGTTCATCGACCGCTGCCGTGGCGAGATCCCCGAGCTGCCCGATGCCAAGCGCGTCCGTTTTGAGGCCGACTTTGGCATTAAGGCGGCCGACGCCGAGCAGATTGCCGGCGACCCCGAGTTTGCCGAGTTTTTTGAGGCCGCCGCTGCCGGTATGGCTGGCAAGGAGGCCCAGACGGTTGCAAACTTGCTGGTGAACGAGATGATCGCCTATCTTAAGGGCGCGGGCGTGTCGCTGACCGAGTCCGGTATCGCGCCGGCTCAGGTTGCGGCGCTGGCTAAGCTGCTGGCGACCGATGCTATCAGCTCCAACCAGGCGCACGAGGTCTTTGAGGCCATGGCCCAGACCGGCGACGACCCCAACAAGATCGTCGACGAGCGTGGTATGCGTCAGGTGAGCGATGCCGGTGCGCTGCAGCCGATTGTGGACGAGGTGCTGGCAAACTGTGCCGAGCAGGCGCAGCAGTATCGTGACGGCAACCAGAAGGTCATCGGCTTTTTGGTGGGCCAGTGCATGAAGGCGAGCCGCGGCAAGGGCAACCCGAAGCTCTTCAACGAGTTGCTGAGAACGTCGCTCTCGTAAGCGGGAACCGAGGGGCCGGGCGCAGGGCCTTGCCTCTCAATTTCGGACAGTCCTGACTCACGACGGAGGCGCCACTGGCGCCTCCTGTTCGTGCGGAACTCATTGAGAGGCAAGGCCCTGCGCTCGGCCCCTCGGTTCCGTGACGACTCGGCCGTTCGGGTCAGGCGGCTGATAGGAAAGATGGTGACGGAGGCGCAAAATGCGCCTCCGCCTTTTGAATGTGATGAAGTGTGGCGAAATGAGCTTAAAACTTCCGTAAATGTGATAAATGTCACGTTTTACCTAGGGTAAAATGTGGGAAATATCACGTTTACGAAGATTCTTTGCGGGAGGTTCGGCCATGCAGCGAGATATCATTGCCAAGCTTAACGCTTGGAAAGCGTCAGAATATCGTAAGCCGCTTATCCTTAAGGGGGCGCGCCAGGTTGGAAAGACGTGGGCGCTTAAGGAGTTCGGTCGAACCTCGTACCGCAATTTTGTGTATCTGACGCTCGAGGAGCCGTCACCTGGGGTACAGAGCGAGTACGCTCAGTTTTTCGAAGGTACGCGCGATCCTCGACGGATCATCTCAAATCTTTCCCTGGCACTTGGACAGCCTATCGAGCCCGGCGAAACGCTGCTTATTATTGATGAGATCCAGGATTGTCCTTCTGCAGTCGGCGCCCTTAAATACTTCTGTGACGAGGCCCCCGAGTATCACGTCGCATGCGCAGGGTCTTTGTTGGGCGTTCGCTTGTCCCGTGAGACCAGCGCTTTTCCGGTGGGAAAGGTCGAGTTCATGGAGATGCGCCCCATGAGCTTTTCCGAGTTTCTGAAAGCCGAGGGCGCTGCAAACTACGACGAATACCTTGGCGGCCTGGATCAGATCGAGACAGTGCCCGATTTCTTCCATGTCCGTCTCGTCGAGCATCTTCGTCGTTATTTTGCATGCGGCGGCATGCCAGAGGCTCTTGGCCGGTGGGTGGAGACGGGCGATATCGTTCAGGTCGATAAGGTGTTGTCTGATCTCTTGGATTCCTACGAGCGCGATTTTGCCAAGCATGGTGGCCGTGCGCAGTTCGCCAAGCTTTCGCAAATATGGAACTCGATTCCAGCTCAGTTGCGCGCGAGAACAAAAAGTTCGTTTGGGGTGCGGTGCGCGAGGGGGCTCGTGCTCGAGAATACGAGGATGCTCTGGAATGGCTTGCCGATGCTGGGCTCATCACGCGGTTCGCCTTAATGCTGCCGGTGGTGTGCCGCTCTCTGCGTACGATGACCTCAAGGCATTTAAAGTCTACTGTCTTGATGTCGGCTTGCTGCGCCGCATGGCAAGGCTGGATGCGTCCGCTTTTGCCATCTCGGATGCGCTATTTTCGGAGTTCAAAGGTTCGTTCGCCGAGAACTATGTGCTTCAGGCATTACTTTCACAGTTAGATGCTGCTCCGCGTTATTGGACAAACGAGAAGCCGAAGCACGAAGTCGATTTTTTGATTCAGGTCGAAACGAAATCGTTCCCGTCGAGGTCAAATCGGGAGAGGTCGTTCATTCCAAGAGCCTTAAGTACTATGCCGACAAGCATGCGGAGACGACTCCATTGAGGGTCCGCTACTCACTTAAGAACCTAAAGCTCGACGACGGGGTGCTCAACATTCCGTTGTATTTGGCTGATCGATCTGTCCTCTTATCAAAAAGGCGCTTGATTGTGCGCATCTTGACGTTTAGATCCCGGGTGAGCTGACGGGCGGCGGCTAATTAATCGCTCCGTTACGGCCAGGAGCTTGGGCCTTAGCGATGCTTGCTTCGCCAAGCGTGGGTGTCATGCCGGTGTATTGCTTGAAGGCTTGGGCGAAGGCGGCCTGCTGAGGGTAGCCTAGACGCTCTGCCACCTGCGCTATCGTGAGCGCGCTATCTGCCAAAAGGTCCTGCGCTCGCTCCATACGGCGTCTGCGAATGTAGGCGCCCAGGGACTCGCCGGTTTGGGCCTTAAAGGTGGCGCATAGTTTGGAGCGGCTTGTGTAGAGCCTCTCGGCCACCTCGTTGATACCCACATGTCTGCCTTTGTCGAGCGTGCGCTCAATCATTGCCGTTGCTTCTTCGGCCATGGTTATGCTGACGCGTGTGTCTGCCGCCTGCCGCGCCTGCTTGTGGGCCGCGCGCGAACAGGCGAGCTCCGCGACCATGGTCTCCACGATGCCCTGCATATAGACGTGTCCGCCTACGGTTTGGGCACGGTCCTCGTTAATCCGGCGCAGCGTGTGATAGATGGCAGACGTCGCTTCCTCGTGCCATGGCTCGGCAAACGCCTCAAAGATTCCCGCGAACTCGGTGGGATAGCGGTGCTCCAGTTCGTCAAAATATCCAGGCAAAAAGAGCACCGAGCGCGAGTGATAAAGTTCCCCCGCAAACAGCGGGCTTAATTCCTCGCCACAGCTATCTTGGATAAAGCTGCAAACGGCATTGTTTGGCCACGGTCCATGCGATGGTTTGAGGTTCGCGGGCGTATGCCAGTCTCGGGCATGCATGTAAGTGTGGGCGCGCTGACTTCGCTCACGCAGGCGTACGGCTCGGGTGTGTATTCGGCCAGGTACATATCGTGCGTCGGGGTGATGAAATGCTCCATGACAATGCAGGCAGGGAGAGAGGCATGATCCATGCGCGTCCGTGCGCCCGATCGTTTGCCACCTCGCCGGTAAAGACAGCGCCCTTGCCGGAAAGCTCCAGGCCAAACTGCTCAAACTGTGGTGCGTAGAGCTCAGTTATGTCGGTCGCAGCCCGATGCATTTTCAAAAGCGTCCCCTTCCTTTGCGAAAACGTCCACGCCTGGCTCGATTGTGTGCCTTGGCTAACATATCAATGATAAGTTGAGAACGGTTAACTCTCAACCGTTAGAAAGGAATCTCATGGCAAAGGGATCAAAAAGGGAAGGCGGCGGCATCGGCGAGCTGCTTGCATATGCCGGCGACCGTAAATTCCTAACGTATTTGGGCATGGCCCTCTCGGCGTTCTCGCAGCTGTTGAGCTTTGGCCCGTACGTGTGCATCTGGCTTGTTGCGCGCGATCTGATCGCCGTGGCGCCTAACTGGAGCGAAGCCTGCGACATCGCGATGTATGGCTGGTGGGCCGTGGGTTTTGCCCTGGCAAGCATCGTAGCTTATTTCGTGGGACTCATGTGCACGCACCTGTCCGCGTTTCGCTGCGCATCCAATATCCGCAAGGCTACGAGCGAGCATCTGCTTAAGCTGCCGCTCGGCTACTTTGACACGCACGCCACCGGTGAGCTGCGCCGTATCGTAGACGGATGCGCCGCCTCCACCGAGACCCTGCTCGCGCACATGCTACCCGATATCGCCGGCGCCACCGCCATGGTCGCAGGTCTGCTCGTGCTGCTTTTCGCCTCGATTGGCGCTTGGGCGCGGCATGCTTAATCTCGGTCGCCGTTTCGCTTGGCGCCATGGCCACCATGATGAGCGGCAAGGGCGCCGAGTTCATGAAGGCCTACATGGGCGCGCTGGTCAAGATGAACAAGACCGGCACCGAATACGTGCGCGGCATCCCCGTGGTCAAGGTGTTCCAGCAGACGGTCTACTCCTTTAAGGCGTTTCACGATGCGATCGCCGAATACGCGACATGGCGCAAAGCTATGCGGGCACGTTCTGCCGAGGCCCGCAGGTGCTCAACCTTACCGCGCTCAATGGCCTCGTGGCATTCCTTTTGCCTGTGGCGCTGCTGCTGGCGCCGGGCGAGACGGACTTCGCGCACTTTATGGTCAATTTTACGTTTTACGCGATCTTTTCGGCCGTGGTGCCGACGGCCATGACCAAGCTTATGTTTGTGGGCGAGGCGTCTCAGATGAGTGCCGATTCGCTGGCGCGCATCCGAAGCGTTATGGATTCCAAGCAGCTCTCCGTGCCCGCCCAACCCAAGCACCCTGTCGGCGGCGACGTGCGATTTGAGGACGTGAGCTTTACGTACGAGGGTGCCGAGGCACCTGCCGTCAACCATGTGAGCTTTAGCGTTTCCGCAGGTAGCACCCTCGCGTTGGTGGGTCCCTCGGGCGGCGGTAAGTCAACCTGCGCCAGCCTGATCCCGCGTTTTTGGGATGTTTCCTCGGGTCGAGTGCTCGTAGGCGGTGTGGACGTTCGCGACATGGACCCGCACGAGCTCATGGACCAGGTCGCCTTCGTGTTTCAGACCAACCAGCTGTTCCGACAAACACTTGCCGACAACGTGCGCGCCTCCAAGCCTGGAGCCACTGACGACGAAGTGCGCGCGGCCCTCTCCGCGGCCCAGTGCGACGATATCGTGGCCAAGCTCCCGCAGCATCGACACCATGCTCGGCGCCGGCGGGGCGTACCTTTCGGGTGGCGAGGTCCAGCGCGTGGCACTCGCCCGCGCAATCCTTAAAGACGCGCCTATCGTGGTGCTCGATGAGGCCACAGCGTTTGCCGACCCCGAGAACGAGGCGCTCATCCAGCGCGCCTTTAGCAAGCTGGCGGCGGGTCGCACGGTCATTATGATCGCGCACCGACTCTCGACTGTAGTGGGCGCAGACCAAATCGTGGTGCTCAACCAGGGCAGCGTGCAGGAGGCCGGCACCCATGCCGAGCTGCTGTCCCAAAAGGGTCTATACGCCAAGATGTGGCCGAATACGAACTGGCCGCGAGCTGGAAAATCACTGCAGCGACCGCGGATGCCGCCGTCACGAAGGGAGGCGAGGCATAAATGTTCGCCTCATTCCAAAAGAAGTATTTCCTATCCGATAAAGGCGTCGCCGGCGTAAAACGCGGCATTTTCTGGACCACGCTCACCAATCTCATTACCATGGCCGGCATGGGCTTTTTATTCCTGGTCATGGCCGGCTTTGTCGAGCATCTCGCCAGTGGGGCCGATCTGCCGAGTGCACTGCCTATCGTGGGCGGTCTCCTGGTCTTTTTCGTGATGCTCTTTGCCTCTAACTGGCAGCAGTATTACTACACCTACTGCATCTTTTACGAGGAATGCGGCAAGCAGCGCATGGGGATTGCCGAGCGCTTGCGCAAACTGCCGTTGTCGTTTTTCGGCCGTCGTGATCTGGCCGATCTAACCGAAACCATCATGGGCGACGTTCAGACTATGGAGCATGCCTACAGTCATGTGCTGGGAGAGCTTTGGGGTGCCATCATCGCAAGTGCCATCGTGTTCGTGGCGTCGCTGTTCTTTTGCTGGCAGCTGGCGATTGCGGCGTTTTGGAGCGTGCCCGTGGCCTTTGCCGTGCTGTATCTGACACGCGGGCCCATGACCCCGGTGTTCGACCGCGTGCGCGCCGAGAAGGTCAAGGTCACCGAGCGATCCAGGAGACGCTCGACTGCGTGCGCGAGATCCGCGCCACCAACCAGGAGGCCCATTATCTTGAGGGACTCAACGCCGTGATCGATGCCGAGGAGCGCGAGACCACCAAAGGCGAGCTCGCCAACGGGCTTTTGGTCAACTCCGCCTTTGCCATCCTGCGCCTGGGGATTGCCACCACGTTGGTCACGGGCGCTGCGATGGTCGCCTCCGGCCAGGTCGACTTTTTGGTGATGTTTGCCTTCCTGCTTATGGTGAGCCGTATCTATGCACCCTTTGACCAGGCGTTAATGTTAATGTCCGAGCTGTTTGCCGCCGAGTCGTCTGCCAAGCGCATGCGTTCCATCATGGAAGAGCCTGTGGCGCGGGGTAGCGAGAAATTTGAGCCCGTGGGCCACGATGTGGTGTTCGATCACGTGGCATTTGGCTATGGTGCGGGCGAGGACGGCCGCGCCGGCGAGAAAGTTCTTACCGATGTGAGCTTTACCGCCAAGGAAGGCGAAGTTACGGCGCTGGTCGGTCCTTCGGGTTCCGGTAAGTCCACGGTGAGCCGCCTTGCCGCGCGCTTTTGGGATGCCACCGCGGGCAAGGTTACCGTGGGCGGTGTGGATGTTGCAAGCGTCGATCCCGAGGTACTGCTGCGTGATTACGCCATTGTGTTCCAAGACGTGCTGCTCTTTGACGACACGGTGATGGGAAACATCCGCCTCGGGCGTCGTGATGCCACCGATGAGGAAGTGCTTGCTGCCGCGCGTGCCGCCAACTGCGACGAGTTTGTGAGCCGCATGCCGCAGGGCTATGGCACGATGATTGGCGAGAACGGCTCCAAGCTGTCCGGCGGAGAGCGCCAGCGCATTTCCATCGCCCGCGCGCTGCTCAAAGACGCGCCTATCGTGCTGTTGGACGAGGCGACGGCGAGTTTGGATGTGGAGAACGAGACCGTGGTACAGCAGGCACTCTCCCGTCTGCTTACAGGTAAGACGGTTATCGTTATTGCCCACCGTATGCGTACGGTAGAAAATGCCGACAAAATCGTTGTACTCAAGGATGGTGTGGTTGCCGAGCAGGGCACTCCGGCGCAGCTCAAGGCGGCAGGTGGAGAATTCGCCCGCATGGTGGCGCTGCAAAAGGAAGCAGCTACCTGGCAGCTGTAAGAATGTGACAAAGGGATAGTCCCTTTGTCACATTGACAATCGGTTACTCCGCATCGTTAATTTTCAAAAGGTTAGCCATGGCTGACTAGATAGTTAGATAGAATTAAGGTATTTCAAAAGCGTGCTCGAGCAAACTTGTTTACTCGGGTGCTGAGGCACCGTGCCGCGTCCAATGCGGCAAAAGGGAGAAGCAACATGAAGAAGTCGACGTTTAACACCCTGCTTGTCGGTGGCGGTTTTCTGCTCGGTACGGCCGGCATCAAGCTGCTCACCAGCGCTCCGGTAAAGAATGCCTGCGTGCAGGGTATCGCGTGCGGCATGCGCATCAAGAACGGCTACCAGGACATGGTCGAGCAGGCCAAAGCCGAGGTCGACGACATGGTTGCCGAGCTGCCTACATCACCCAGAGCGAGGCCGCTGCGGACAAGGCAGCCGAGTAAGCACCCCAGGCACAAACAATGAGATTCTCGATTATCAGCGAGATCCCCGGCAGGACCGCCTCCAGTTGGCGGGTCCTGTGCCAGAGAGCGATCTCGATGCGCTTCTAAAGCTCAGTGGCGACATCGATGGTGTGCGCAAGGTGCGCGTCTACGGCCGTATTGGCCAGATGGCGCTCGAATACGACGAGCAGCGTCGCGCGGCCGTGCTGGCCGCCGCCGGTGCGCTCGACGCTCAGCCATTGCCGACGCAAAGACGGGTTACGTGATGCAGCTTGAGCCGCGCAAGCACAAACTCGTTATGGACCTGGCGACACTCGTCGGTGCCCATTACGCACGTCGCTGGTTCTTGCCCACGCCACTGCGCGCGGTGTTTGTCGTGGCCGGTTACATGGCCTTTTTGCGTGCCGCCCTCCGTGAGCTCGCGCAGCCGCGCCTGACCGTTCCCGTGCTCGACGCTTCGGCCATCGGTATCTCGTTTGTCAAACGTGATGTCGACACCGCGGGCCAGACGATGTTCCTGCTCAACGTGGGCGAGCTGCTCGAGGACTACACCCGCGCCATGAGCGAAAACGAGCTCATCAACTCGCTGCTCGATGTGCCCGATAAGGCGCAAAAGGTCGTCGGCGACACCGAGGTAAGCGTTGCCGCGACCGAGCTTGAGCCCGGCGACTTGGTGGCCGTGCGCACTGGCATGTCCATTTGCATCGACGGTGTTGTCGAGCAGGGGAGCGCTATGGTCAACCAGGCGACCCTGACCGGCGAGCCGCTGGCCGTCGAACGCAGCGTGGGCGATGACGTGTTCGCCGGCACGTCGTGGAAGACGGCAGCATCTTGGTGCGCGTGCGCGCCAATACGGCGCAAACCAAACTGCGCTCGATCATCTCGCTCGTGCAGACGGCCGACTCGCTTAAGTCCGAGGGCCAGTCGCACATGGAGGACCTCGCCAACAAGATCGTCCCGTGGAACTTCCTGCTCGCGGGCCTTGTCGCTCTCACCACGCGCAGCCTTATCAAGACCTCGGCGGCGCTGATGGTCGACTACTCGTGCGCGCTCAAGCTCACGGGCTCCGTCGCCGTCATGACCGCCATGAGCGATGCTGCCAAGATGGGCGTCATGGTCAAGGGCGCGAAGTACTTTGAGTCGTTTGCCAAGGCAGACACCATTGTGTTTGATAAGACCGGCACGCTCACCGAGGCGCAGCCGCGTCTTGCCTGCGTGCTCACCACCGATGGCTGGAGCGATGACGAGGTCCTGCGCCTTTCCGCTTGCTTGGAGGAGCATTTCCCGCATCCGGTGCGCGCGCCGTCGTCAACGCTGCTCGCGAGCGCGGGCTCGAGCACCGCGAGCGCCACGCCGCCGTCGAGTACATCGTGGCACACGGTATCGCTTCGTCCATCGAAGGGCGTCGCGCCATCATCGGTTCCGCGCACTTTGTATTTGAGGATGAGGGCGCGCAGCTCGAATCCGACATCAAGGAGCGCATCGAGTCCCAGATGCAGGGCTTGTCGCCGCTGTACCTGGCGGTCGACGGCACGGTCGTGGGCGTGCTCGGCATCGAGGATCCGCTCAAGCCCGGAGTGCGCGAGGCCATCGCCGATCTGCATGCGCTGGGCGTCAAACATGTCGTTATGCTTACGGGCGACTCCGAGCGCACGGCCGAGCGCATTGCGCGAGAGGCGGGGGTCGACGAGTTTAAGGCCGAGCTGCTGCCCGAGGATAAGTACGCGTATGTGGAGCGCATCAAGGGCGAGGGGCGCCACGTTGCCATGGTGGGCGACGGCGTCAACGATTCGCCGGCGCTCGGTTTGGCCGACGTGGGCCTGGCGATGGGTGGCGGAAGCGACATCGCCAAGGAGGTCGCCGATATCATCCTGACCGATACGGATCTCGCCGCGATCGTGCGCCTGCGCCGCATGAGTCAGGGCCTCATTGATCGTCTGACGAGCTCCTACTCTAAGGTGATGCTCACCAACTCGGCGCTCCTGGCGCTCGGCATTACCGGCGCGATTACCCCGCAGACGTCGTCGTTGCTGCACAATGGCTCGACGATTGCCTACAGCCTGAGCAACGCGAAAGCATATCTGCGCTAGCACTTTTACTTTAGTTTTCGGCCTGCATTTGGGCGGTGTTGCAGCCGCCAGAATGCAGGCTTTTGCGTTTGACCATGTGCTAGCAGCAATATATAGTTGTGCTAGCTAAGATAGCGGAAGTCGAAGGTGAGGTTGAGATGGGTGCTGTTGACGGCATGGCGCAGGTGAACGTTCGCGTGGATCGCCAGGTCAAGAACCGTGCCGAGGAAGCGCTGCGGCTTTCGGGCGGGTCACTGCCCGAGCTCATCAAAAGGTGGTGGCCAAGGTCGCGCAGGGTGGCGGGCAGTGCGAGGAAGTGCTTGCGGCCGTCGACGACCGGCAGCAGACCGTCGCGCCCGATACTCCGTTCGCCGCATCATGGGCGGCGGCGGATCAGCTTACGCGGACCTGGGCATCGCTACGTTGCCCGTATCCGACGATCGCGATTGGGACACAATCTATTCCGAAGCCATGGACGAGCGCTATCGCCAAAAGGGGATGATCCTGTGAGCGGGGCTCCCCTCAAAATAATGGTGGATGCCAACGTATGGGTTGATTCGTTTTGCGTCGACCATGCCGAGTCGCTTGCCGCGCGTGCGTTTATCGGACGGGCTGCGGAATCTGGCGCAACGTTGCTCTTTCCGGTGCATATCGCCAAGGATGTACTGTACGTTGTCCAACACGAGCTGAAGCGCAGGGTTATTGCTAAAAAAGGCTCGGCCGACGAAGCATCGGCACGAGCGATAGGCGAGGCCGCGCTGGCGTTTGTTCGAAATATGACCGAAAACGCCACCGCCGTGGGCGCAGACGCATCCGATCTGTGGCTAGCCGACAAATACTTAGCGCTCCATTGCGATTACGAGGACAACTTGGTACTCGCCGCATGCAAACGCGCCCAGGTTGATTACTTGGTAACTAACGATCGCAAACTGCTCGAACATGCCGATCTTGCAGCAAAGACACCTCTCAAATGATGCCGATTCTTATTTTGGCCGAACGCGGCGGCGCGGCTATCAGTTGACGCGAACTGTTTGCAGGCCTCTTGGACGACGATGCGCCAAGGGACCCGCATCTGCTATTTACAAAAGCTCGGCCTTAATGGCGGGACTTTCTGCGAGCTGCTCGGCTGCCTTTTCGTCGGAGCTATCGAGTGCTGCCAGACTGCGGTAGACCCACTCGTTGACCTGGGTGTTCTTGACGCCTGCGGTCTGCATAAGGGCGCCTACCTCGCAGATTGCTGCGAGCAGATCAGCTTTTGGACCCGCGAGCTCGACCTCGATGCCGTGGTAGGCGGACACGCCGCGGTTCTCACTCACATGGTCGATAAAGCCTCGACGGTCTCAAGCTGCTGGGCGAGAGCTGCATCATCGTCAGCGTCCAGCACGACGAGTGCGTTCGATACCGTGAGGGCGGGATGTCCGCAGGGGACAAAGCCTTCGATGACATCCATAGCTTCGGTAATGGTTGAGCCCAGACCTGCGAGGGCATTGACGAGTTGCTGCTTGGTATCCATGGCGGTCCTTTCGACGGGTCAATTTTGCTTGGCGAAAATATACGTGACGCGATCGGTAGCAAAAGTGCGAAGTGCGGCGCACATTGGGGTCTTCACAGCTCGTGCATAGAACAGCTGTCCGCTTTCAGAACGTGGTAAGATAACACTCCACAAGCGGGGCTCGCCCCGCATGTTCCTTGAAAAGTCGACGGGTGTTGGGTGCTCGTGCCCAATGCCATCCAGACTTTCCCGACATTCGGGGGCGACTGGTTTCGACACGATAGCTCTGAGAGAGGAAGCAAGCCGAGGTCTCCTCGCCTCGTTAAACAGGGGTACCGTCAAATTGAATTGACAACAACTCTTCTTTTGAGCCTATGGCTCTCGCTGCTTAGTTTATAGCGGCGCGTCAACCCGGTGATTTCCCCGACACCGGCGCGACGTCATGTTAGGGGAATGCTCCTGCGCACGTAATCGGTATGGCGCAGGCTAAGACCGAACCGGTTAGGACGCCGCGAGCGTGTCGCTGCGCGCAAAGCGTCCGAGACTAAACCAGCGACTGAGCTTGGAGATGCCAATCAGGGGGCTTTCGTGGACCGGAGTTCGATTCTCCGCGCCTCCACCATAAGCAACAGACAGGTAGATATTCGTATCTGCCTGTCTTTTTATTTCTAGTCCGTACCGCGGAGAATCGAACTCTGTGCAGGGCGCGGGCGTAAGAAAACGCGTAAGCGTTTTTAGCCCGCGGGCGAGGACGCCGGTAGGCGGCCGAAGCCGGTGCGTATTTGCGAAGTAAATACGCGGATTCTCCGCGCAATGCCTCAGCCCAAAACAGATGCGATGTCGATCGGATGACAGCCGACAATGCCCCCGCGCCAACGTCATCTCTACCCGCGGAGAATCGAACTCTATGCAGGGCGCGAGCGTAAAGAAAACGCCTTGGCAACGCAGACCGGGACGCGCTTTCCCAATGGCGGCCCAGGCGGAAAGCGTGTCCCGGAATCCGCGCTCAGACTGGGACGTAGTTTCCGGATGGCGCCTCAAGCGGAAACTGCGACCCGGAATCCCGCCGTAGAGTGGGACATGCTTTCCCAATGGCAGCTCAAGCGGAAAGCGCATCCCGGAATCTAAGCTCGGAATGGGATTCATTTTCCTGATGGTGGGCTCAGCGGAAAATGAGACCCGGAATTTGCTCTGAGAACGGGACACACTTTCCGCTTCACCTGCCGCCTCGAAAAACCTGCGCTCTCACCATCCCAAAACTGTAGAAGAAAGCCAAAACGCAATCGCAGGAGGTCAACATGACTGCAGAAGATAGGGCAAAGAACGCCGGCAAGGTCGCGCTCGTTTTGGAGGGCGGCAGCTTCCGCGGGCAATTTACCGCAGGCGTGCTCGACGTCCTCATGGAGGTCGGCGTCGAGATTCCGGCTGTCTATGGCGTATCGGCCGGCGCCCTCAACGGCGTCAACTACAAGTCGCACCAGATCGGCCGTGCCAACCGCATCAACCTGGCTTTCTGTAACGACAGCCGCTACATGGGTGCCGCATCGTTTGCGTCCACGGGCTCTATTGTGGGTTACGACTTTATCTTTAACGACGTCCAGGACCGCCTGGATCCCTTTGACAACGAGACGTTCGACGCCAGCCCCATCGAGATGTACGCCGCCGCGACGGACATGCTCTTTGGAACCGCCGCGTACCTGCCGGTCAAAAGCGCCGTGCTCGACCTCGATGCCGTGCGCGCCTCGACGTCGCTGCCGCTGGTGACGCCGCCGGTCGAGATTGACGGGCACAAATACGTCGACGGCGGCGTAGCCGATTCGGTCCCTATCGAGCATGTGCTCGAGGAGGCGGGCTTCGACCGTGCGGTCGTTATCGTTACGCAGGACCGCTCATACGAGAAAAAGCCTTACGAGTTTATGCCCGCCGCGCGCGCCCGCTATGCCGACTACCCCTACCTGCTCGAGGCTATCGAGACGCGCCACGACCGCTATAACATCCAACGCATGCATCTGTGGAAGTATGAGCGCGAGGGCCGTGCGCTGGTCGTTGCTCCGCAAAAGCCGGTCGAGGTCGGCCACGTTGAGCACGATCCGGCAAAGCTCCTCGACCTGTATATTCAGGGCCGCCAGGAGGCAAAGCGATTGCTGGGAGATATCGAGGCGTTTGTCGAGCGCTAGCGTCGCGACGTCATGACCCATGGACGACATGTGCAGAAAGTCTGGTCAGAGCCAAAATACCTGTTGACTCGGGCGACGAGCGGGGTAATATGGACGGGTTACTTGCAGAGCCCCGTGAATCTCTGTAACAACACGTACTGTACATGGAGGAGTCTAAGTGATTTCGAAATCGACTCACTACGCCAAGCAGGGCGAGGTCCAGCGCAACTGGGTTCTCGTCGACGCCGATGGTGCTGTCCTGGGCCGTCTTGCCACCCAGATCGCAATGATCCTGCGCGGTAAGAACAAGCCCCAGTTCACGCCCAACAGCGACTGCGGCGACTTCGTTGTCGTCATCAACGCCGATAAGGTCCAGCTTACCGGTAACAAGGCCGACACGAAGACCTATTATCGCCACAGCGGCTACAACGGCGGCCTCAAGGCTGAGAGCTTCCGCCAGGCTATGGAGAAGCACCCGGAGAAGGTCATCGAGCGCGCCGTTCGCGGCATGCTGCCCAAGACCACCCTCGGCCGTGCCAGATGACCAAGCTTAAGGTCTACGCTGGTGCCGAGCATCCGCACGCTGCCCAGAACCCCACGAAGATTGAGCTGGAGGCTTAAAGATGGCTGAGAACACCGTTGTCTACCAGGGTACCGGCCGTCGTAAGAACGCCGTCGCCCGCGTCCGTCTCGTCCCCGGCACCGGCAAGGTGACCATCAACAAGCGTGACGCCGAGCAGTATTTCGGCCGTCATCAGCTCGTTGAGAACGCCCTTGCTCCCTTCAAGGTGACCGACACCGCCGGTCAGTTCGACGTTATCGCTCTGTGCGATGGCGGCGGCATCTCCGGTCAGTCCGGCGCTCTGCGCCTGGGCATCGCTCGCGCTCTTCTGAACGCTGGCGACTACCGTGCTGACCTCAAGAAGGCCGGTTTCCTTACGCGCGATGCTCGCGTGGTCGAGCGCAAGAAGTACGGCCTCAAGAAGGCTCGCCGCGCTCCCCAGTTCTCCAAGCGCTAAGGTTTTATCTCCTTACGAGATACAATGTACAAGCGGGGCCTGCCGATTGCTCGGCGGGTCCCGCTTTTCTTTTTCGACTAGGGTGGGCGACTGCGTTTTGCCCACTTGGGAAGGAGCGATCCTATGCCCCAGAACATCTTCGGTACCGATGGCGTCCGCGGCGTCGCCAACGCCGACCTCTCGTGCGACCTCGCGTTTCGTCTTGGCCGTGCGGCGACCAAGTTCCTTGGTCCGGACATTTGCATCGGCCGTGACACGCGTCTTTCGGGCACCATGCTCGAGAGTGCTCTGACCGCCGGCATTATGGCCGAGGGCGGCCGACCGCACTGCTGCGGCGTTATCCCTACGCCGGCCGTGGCGCTGCTCACCGTCCAAAACGAGCTCGACGGCGGCATCGTCATCTCTGCTTCGCACAATCCGCCGGAGTTCAACGGCATCAAGTTCTTTAGCCGCAAGGGCATGAAGCTTCCCGATGCTGTCGAGGAAGAGATCAGCGCCTGGGTCATGTCCGAGGAGGCCATGGCTGCCGACACGCTGCCGACCGCGCCGGTGTGGGTCACATCATCAAGATGAAGGACGCCCGCAAGGCATATGTCGATCATGCCATCAACACGCTCGACGGCCTTAAGCTCGACGGCTTGGTTGTTGCCGTCGACTGCGGCCACGGCGCTTCTTGCCAGACCACGCCCGCCGCACTGCAGCGCCTGGGCGCCACGGTCCATGCCATCAACACCGACTACTGCGGCACCGACATTAACGTCGAGTGCGGCTCCACTCATCTTGAGCTTGCGTGAGCTCGTACTGCGTACCCACGCCGACATCGGTCTGGCTCACGATGGCGACGCCGATCGCGTGCTGTTCGTGGACAGCGAGGGCAACGAGATCGACGGCGACTACATCCTGGCCATCTGCGGCTCTGACCTGGCCGCTCGCGGTAAGCTCGCCAACTCCGAGATCGTCTCGACCGTTATGTGCAACCTCGGTTTCTCCATCGCCATGAAGGAGCAGGGCTTTGAGATGGTGCAGACCGCCGTGGGCGACCGCTATGTCCTCGAGCGTATGCTCGAGGACGGTGCCGTCATCGGCGGCGAGCAGTCCGGCCACATCATCTTCCTGGAGCACAACACCACCGGCGACGGCTTGGTGACGGCCCTGCAGCTTCTGGCCGTGCTCAAGCGCACCGGCCGCACCCTCACCGACCTTGCCGGCATCATGAAGAAGTACCCGCAGGTACTTGTCAACGTACATTCCGACAATAAGGCCGGCCTGGACGATTGTCAGCCCATTTGGGACGCCGTCGCTGCCGCCGAGAAGGAGCTCAACGGTCGCGGCCGCATTCTGGTACGTCCGAGTGGCACCGAGCCGCTGGTCCGTGTGATGGCCGAGGCCGAGACGCACGAGTTGACCCAGCGTGTGGTTGACGACATCGTCGAGGTTGTCAAGCGCGAACTTCCCTAATGGTCAAAAACGGGTGCCAAGTGGTAAACTGTTAAAGTTATTTTGATTGATTGGTATGTCCGAGGGGGAGCATGTTCACTAAAGTCCTGAGGTCTTTTGGTATGCGTGGTCGAGTCCTTACGCTGGATGCTCCCATCTCGGGCGACGTCATTCCGTTATCCGAGGTCAAAGACCAGACGTTTGCTACCGGCCTTTTGGGCCAGGGCGTGGCGATTCAGCTACGGGTACACGTGTGATTGCTCCGGCTGACGCTAAGGTCGAGGCGATTTTTCCCACGGGTCATGCCGTTGCGCTCAACACGGTCGATGGTCTAGACGTGCTCATCCATGTTGGTTTGGACACCGTTCAGCTCGAGGGCAAACATTTTACTGTGTATGCGCAAGTGGGTGACATCGTCCATAAGGGCGATGTACTCATCGAGTTCGATCGCGAGGCAATTGCTGCCGAGGGCTACGATGTGACGGTTCCCATCTTGGTGTGTAACTCCGTTGAGTTCTCGAGCATCAAGGGTTCCGTTGGCGAGCATGTCGAGGAGATGGACCAGCTTATCGTCGCGCGTGAGCGCTAGTCGCTCCGCTTGGCCTTTAGCCTACAATTCAAACACGTTTACGGAGGCGCCCTTGAAAGAGGGCGCCCTCCGTGGCAAGATGGGAAACGTCCGAGGCTAAACAGCTTTGGGTCACCGTGGACGGGCAGGGGCCTCGACGCGGTTAGACACGAGACACATATATTACGCGACCTCGCCCTGGTGGCCGCACACGTTGGTTGCGGCCGACGCGGGCCGCGGGCAAGTGCTTGTAAGGGGAGCCTTGCCTCTCTTGTACGAGAAAGGACGCGTAATGAAAATCATTAAAGCTAAAGACTACGAGGATATGAGCCGCAAGGCCGCTAATATCATCTCGGCTCAGGTTATCCTCAAGCCCGATTGCGTGTTGGGTCTTGCCACCGGCTCCACCCCGATTGGCGCTTACAAACAGCTCGCTGCTTGGTACGAGAAGGGCGACATTGACTTTGCCGAGGTCAGCACCTATAACCTGGACGAGTATCGTGGTCTTTCGCACGACGATCCCCAGAGCTATCACTACTTTATGCGCGAGAACTTCTTCGATCACATCAATATCGATCTGAACAACACGCACGTGCCCGATGGCTCCAACCCCGATGCCGCCGCTGCCTGCTCCGAGTACGACAAGATCGTCGCTGCCGCCGGTTACCCGGATCTGCAGCTGCTCGGCATTGGCAACAACGGTCACATCGGCTTTAACGAGCCCGATGACCACTTCTCCAAGGGCACGCACTGCGTCGACCTCACCGAGAGCACCATTCAGGCCAACAGCCGCCTGTTCGACAGCATCGATGACGTGCCCCGTCAGGCTTACACCATGGCACCCAGACCATCATGTATGCCCGCATGATCCTGGTTGTCGCCAACGGCGAGGCCAAGGCTCAGGCCGTGCACGATATGTGCTATGGTCCGGTTACGCCCAAATGCCCGGCTTCGATCCTGCAGCTGCACACCAACTGCGTTGTCGTTGCTGACGAGGCCGCTCTTTCGCTCTGCGAGTAACGCGATCAAGCGATCTTACATAGTTTCTCAAAAGGCCCTCGCTTTGGGCTTATAGGACAAAATGTGTGTCCACGTTGGGGGCATCGGCGCAGGTCGATGCCCCTTTTTCAGCCGTTTAAATTCCGTGCCCGCTTTTAACCGCTCGGACAGAATGTGTGTCCGGTTGCTATCGTTCCCGCAGGTAGATAACCTTTCCGGAACCGTTAAATATCCTTCGGAAGAGGTGCCCCATGAAGGCCGTCTATTGTCCTACTGCGGCGGTCGGGCCAAGCGCAACGGCAGGAGCTCATCGGGGTCCCAGCGGTGGAGGTACACGGACTGCGGC
>ENA-OQER01000576-OQER01000576.1-human-gut-metagenome-genome-assembly--contig:-NODE-576-length-19629-cov-2.596144_pt1 | contig 19629 bp, 25 predicted proteins | sample MGYA00242797_ERZ504639 | MGnify/ENA primary metagenome ERZ504639 (study PRJEB26092, sample SAMD00036306) | human gut metagenome | host: Homo sapiens | study: EMG produced TPA metagenomics assembly of...
ATCCATACCCAGGATGGCGATGATGTCTTTCAGTTCCTGATAACGTTGCAGGATGGACTGAACGCCACGCGCGGTGTCGTAGTGTTCCTGACCAACCACCAGCGGGTCCAGCTGACGGCTGGTGGAGTCCAGCGGGTCAACGGCCGGGTAGATACCAGAGACGCGATCTGACGGCTCAGTACCACGGTTGCGTCAAGGTGCGCAAAGGTGGTTGCCGGAGACGGGTCAGTCAAGTCATCCGCAGGTACGTATACTGCCTGTACGGAGGTGATAGAACCAGTTTTGGTGGAGGTGATACGTTCCTGCAGAACGCCCATCTCTTCCGCCAGGGTCGGCTGATAACCTACCGCTGAAGGCATACGGCCCAGCAGTGCGGATACTTCCGTACCTGCCAGGTGTAACGATAGATGTTGTCAACGAACAGCAGAACGTCACGACCTTCGTCACGGAATTTCTCAGCCATGGTCAGACCGGTCAGAGCAACGCGCAGACGGTTTCCCGGCGGCTCGTTCATCTGGCCATACACCAGGGATACTTTGTCGATAACGTTGGAGTCGGTCATTTCGTGGTAGAAGTCGTTACCCTCACGAGTACGTTCACCTACGCCCGCAAACACAGAGTAACCGGAGTGCTCGATCGCGATGTTACGAATGAGCTCCATCATGTTTACGGTTTTACCTACACCCGCACCACCGAACAGACCAACTTACCGCCCTTAGCGAACGGACACATCAGGTCGATAACTTTGATACCGGTTTCCAGCAGTTCCTGAGAGTTTGACAGCTCTTCGTAGGAAGGTGCTGCGCGGTGAATCGCCCAACGCTCTTCTTCACCGATCTCGCCTTTCATGTCGACCGGTTCACCCAGTACGTTCATGATACGGCCCAGAGTCGCTTTACCTACCGGGACTTCGATCGGGTGTTCGAGGTCTTTTACATCCAGACCGCGACGCAGACCGTCGGAGGAACCCATTGCGATGGTACGCACGATACCGCCGCCGAGCTGCTGCTGAACTTCCAGCACCAGACGCTCATTACCATTTTGCACCTCAAGAGCATCGTACACGCGCGGTACGGCATCCTGAGGGAATTCGACGTCAACTACGGCGCCGATTACCTGGACAATCTTTCCAGTAGCCATCTTAAATCCTCTACGAAATAACCTGTTTAAACCGCGGCGGCCCCCGAGACGATCTCGGTGAGTTCCTGAGTAATGCTGGCCTGACGAGCTTTGTTGTATACCAACTGCAGCTCTTTAATCAGGCTGCCGCCATTGTCGGTCGCGGCTTTCATCGCCACCATACGGGCGGCCTGCTCGCTGGCCAGGTTTTCAACCACGCCCCTGATAAACCTGAGATTCGACATAACGACGCAGCAGGGTATCCAGCAACGCCTTCGGATCGGGTTCGTACAGGTAATCCCAGGATTTATGTTTCAGATCATCATCATCTGATGCCGGTAACGGCAGCAGCTGGCTGATGGTCGGAACCTGAGACATGGTGTTAATAAATTTGTTGCTGACAATGTAAAGCTTGTCCAGACGGCCTTCGTCGTAGGCCTGCAACATCACTTTTACCGGACCGATCAGTTCGGACAGGGAAGGGTTATCCCCCATGCCGGTGACCTGGGCAACAACATTGCCGCCCACGGAGTTGAAGAACGACACGCCTTTCGAGCCGATCATTGCGAGGTCGCATTGAACGCCTTTGTCGGTCCAGGTCTTCATTTCCGCCAGCAGTTTTTTGAACAGGTTAATGTTCAAACCACCGCACAAACCACGGTCGGTCGACACCACCAGGTAGCCCACGCGTTTAACGTCGCGGTCTTCCAGGTAAGGGTGCTTATATTCCAGATTACCGTGTGCAAGGTGACCAATCACTTTGCGCATGGTTTCTGCATAAGGACGGCTGGCCGCCATGCGATCCTGCGATTTACGCATTTTGGAAGCGGCGACCATCTCCATCGCTTTAGTGATCTTTTGCGTGTTCTGGACGCTTGCGATCTTACTACGTATCTCTTTTGCGCCGGCCATGAGCTTCTCCTCAATGCCTTGCGGCCTGCCCTAAGGCAAGCCGCCAGACGTTACCAGGATTGGGTTGCTTTGAAGGAATCGAGGATGCCTTTCAGCTTGCCTTCGATTTCGTCGTTGTAGCCACCGGTCTGGTTGATCTCTTGCATCAACGGAGCGTGATCACGGTCGACGTAAGCCAGCAGAGCGGCTTCGAAGCTGCCAATTTTCGACAGTTCAACATCCGCCAGGTAACCACGTTCTGCTGCGAACAGAACCAGAGACTGCTGCGCAACGGACATCGGCGCATACTGTTTCTGTTTCAGCAGTTCGGTCACTTTCTGACCGTGGTCAAGCTGCTTACGTGTTGCATCGTCAAGGTCGGATGCAAACTGAGAGAACGCTGCCAGTTCACGATACTGTGCCAGAGCGGTACGGATACCACCGGACAGTTTTTCATGATCTTGGTCTGTGCTGCACCACCAACACGGGATACGGAAATACCCGGGTTAACCGCAGGACGAATACCGGCGTTGAACAGGTTGGTTTCCAGGAAGATCTGACCATCGGTAATGGAGATTACGTTGGTCGGAACGAACGCAGAAACGTCACCCGCCTGAGTTTCGATAATAGCAGTGCGGTCAGAGAACCGGTTTTCCCTTTCACTTCACCTTTGGTGAAGGCTTCAACGTATTCGGCGTTAACACGTGCAGCACGCTCCAGCAGACGAGAGTGGAGGTAGAATACGCGCCCGGGAATGCTTCACGTCCTGGCGGACGACGGAGCAGCAGGGAGATCTGACGGTAAGCAACAGCCTGTTTAGACAGGTCATCGTAAATGATCAGCGCATCTTCACCGCGGTCACGGAAGTATTCGCCCATTGCGCAACCGGCATACGGTGCCAGGTATTGCAGTGCAGCGGATTCAGACGCGGTTGCTACCACAACGATGGTGTTAGCCAGTGCGCCGTGCTCTTCCAGTTTACGTACCACGTTAGAAATGGTGGACGCTTTCTGGCCGATAGCGACATAGATACATTTGATACCGGAATCGCGCTGGTTGATGATGGCATCGATAGCCAGTGCGGTTTTACCTGTCTGACGGTCACCGATGATCAATTCACGCTGACCACGACCGATTGGGATCATGGAGTCAACGGCTTTATAACCGGTCTGTACCGGCTGATCTACGGACTGACGTTCGATACGCCCGGAGCGATTGCTTCTACAGCAGAGAAGCCGTCGTGATCCAGCGGACCTTTACCGTCGATTGGTGCACCCAGAGTGTTAACCACACGGCCCAGCAGGCCACGGCCAACCGGAACTTCCAGGATACGGCCAGTACACTTAACTTTCATGCCTTCGGCAAGGTCAGCGTACGGACCCATAACAACCGCACCTACAGAGTCGCGCTCGAGGTTCAGTGCGATAGCGTAACGGTTACCCGGCAGGGAGATCATTTCACCCTGCATACAATCGGCCAGGCCGTGAATGCGGATAACACCGTCACTTACAGAAACAATAGTACCTTCGTTGTGAGCTTCACTCACAACATTGACTGAGCAATGCGCTGCTTGATCAGTTCGCTGATTTCGGTGGAATTCAGTTGCATGCTCCAGTCCCCTTAAGACTGCAAGACGTCTGCAAGGCGCTCAAGACGACCGCGTACGCTGCCATCAATGACCATATCACCCGCTCGGATGATAACGCCTGCCATTACAGACTTATCGATTTTGCAATTCAGCTTAACTTTGCGTGACAGACGTTTTTCCATCGCAGCAGAAATTTTCGCGAGCTGTTGTTCACTCAGTGCGGCAGCGGAAATGACGTCTACCTCAGCGGTAGCCTCACTCACGGCACGAAGGTGAATAAACTGCTCCAGAACATCCGGGAGCGCGTTAAGACGACCATTTTCAGCCATTACCCGAATCAGGTTCTGACCGTTTTCGTCCAGTTGCTCACCACAAACTGCGATAAACGACTCGGCGAGCGTTTCTGGCGCAAGCGCGCCAGAGAGAAGCTCTGCCATTTGTTCGTTTTTGGTTACCTCGGCGGCAAACGCCAGCATGTCCTGCCAGCGTTCTACACTTTGGTGTTCGACGGCAAAGTCAAAAGCTGCTTTGGCGTAGGGGCGAGCTACCGTAATAAATTCAGACATCAGCCCTCCCTCCTTACAGTTCAGCGACAAGTTTATCCACGATGTCGCTGTTAGCAGCTTCATCCACGGAACGTTCGATGATCTTCTCGCGCCAGCAACAGCCAGGATAGCAACTTGCTTACGCAGCTCTTCACGGGCACGTTTACGCTCGGCTTCAATTTCTGCCTGCGCCTGGGCCACGATTTTAGTACGTTCCTGTTCTGCCTCAGCTTTCGCTTCGTCCAGAATCTGCGAGCGGCGTTTGTTCGCCTGCTCGATGATTACCTGGGCTTCCGCTTTCGCTTTTTTCAGCTGGTCGGTCGCGCTGGCCTTTGCAAGGTCAAGGTCCTTATGTGCTCGTTCTGCGGAAGCAAGGCCGTCAGCAATTTCTTTTTGACGTTTTTCGATGGCTGCCATTAATGGCGGCCATACGTACTTCATGCAGAACAGAACGAACAGGACAAACGCGATGGCCTGGCCGAGGATTGTTGCGTTAAGATTCACAGCACAATGCCTCTATTTAGTTAACGTTCTGATATTGCTCTTTAAATAAAAGCAACGCTTACTACGCGACAGCGAACATCACGTACAGACCCAGACCTACAGCGATCATCGGGATAGCATCCACCAGACCCATAACGATAAAGAACTGAGTACGCAGCAGAGGAATCAGATCAGGTTGACGCGCTGCGCTTCCAGGAATTTCACCCCCGAGGATGCCGATACCGATCGCAGCACCGATTGCCGCCAGACCCATCATCACAGCGGCAGCCATGTACAGCAGATCCATATTCAGGTTTTCCATGACAGTCTCCAGTTTGTTTCAGTTAAAACGTAGTAGTGTTGGTAAATTAATGTTCTTCAGACGCCATCGACAGATAGACGATCGTCAGAACCATGAAGATGAAGGCTTGCAGCGTAATGATCAGGATGTGGAAAATGGCCCACGGCACATTCAGGATCCACTGTGACCACCACGGCAACAGACCAGCAATCAGAATGAAAATCAGCTCACCGGCATACATGTTACCGAACAGTCGCAAACCAAGTGAAACTGGTTTGGACAGCAGGCTTACCCCTTCAAGGATTAAGTTGACAGGAATGAACGCCCAGTGATTGAACGGCTGCAGCGTCAACTCTTTCGTGAAGCCGCCGATGCCTTTCATTTTGATGCTGTAGAACAGAATCAGGATAAATACGCCCAATGCCATAGACAGCGTTACGTTCACGTCCGCAGACGGAACCACACGCAGTGCAGGCAGACCCAGTACATGTTCAGCAATGTACGGCAGCAGTCGATAGGCAGTAAATCCATCAGGTTCATCAGGAATACCCAGACGAAGATCGTCAGGGCCAGCGGAGCAATCAGCTTGCTTTTGCCATGGTACATGTCTTTCACGCTACCATTAACAAAGCCGATCACCAGCTCAATCGCGGTCTGAAACTTACCTGGCACACCGCTGGTCGCCTTTTTGGCTACGCTACGGAATAAAACCAGGAACAACAGACCCAGCACCACCGAGAAGAACATGGAGTCAATATTGATTGTCCAGAAGGTGGCTGGGGGGTTTTGTGGATCCACCAGCGAGAATGTACGCAGGTCCAGCTGAAGGTTATTCAGGTGGTGTCCTATGTAATCCTGCGGCGTCATATTTTCTGAAGCATGATGCCTTTTACCCTTTGTTGTTAATTACAGCCGGTGCCAGTATCTGAACCACCAGCACCAAAACCCACGTAACGATCAGCGGCAAGAATACCGCCTTTAAAACCGCCAACGCCACCACCAGTAACACCAACATCGCCAGAACTTTGAAAGCTTCGCCAAATGCGAATGTCCAGGCCACCCGGCCTTTCGCTGGTGTATGCGCCTGGTGACGCCAGGCAAATATCATAAACAAAACGTTAGGCAGAAAGACTGCCAGGCCCCCGCTTATTGCAGAGACGCCCCAGAAGGGGTCTTTGAGGCTGAACAGCAATCCACTTGCTATCACCACCAGTAACTGAACGAGCAGAAGCTTCCGAGCAACGTTTCGACTCACGAGCGACACAGACATCACGTTTTTTCACTCCTGCTCCCTTCGAGGTATGCCGCGTGTCGTATAAAACTTTCTTTAAGGCTTAGAGTCAAGCATCAAAAAGCGGTCAAATTATACGGTGCGCCCCCGTGATTTCAAACAATAAGTAGCCAAAAGGTGAATAAATGTTTAAATATTTTTCCAGTGCATACAATTGCGACTTTTCTGCTAACCTGTTCGATCATGAAAACTGTAAATAACGCGTAAACACTGGTGATAAAGCGTGCTTCAGATCACATATTGCGCATGTTCGCGCACAGCATATTTATTTACTTGGCAAATGATGCCTTTGCAAGTTTATGATATTTCAGTCTAAAAACAGATACTGTTTTAATAAATGACATTTACACAACAAAAACCACCCATTGACATTTTTAATAATGTTTTAACAGCCAATGATGGTTCTTAGCGCCGATTTTTAGCAGACTGATATTTTCACTAATGACTTATTTTCTGCTTACCAAAAAAAGCCACGTTATCTTGTTGATGCAAAAGAGTGAACGTGGCGTTAAATGTAACCAGTTATATCAGTAGAAAACCTGGTTGTTGTTAACAGTCTAACCGGTCAATTTTTTATGATTTTTTTGATAAAAAATTAAATTTTATTTGCTTTAATCACCACCAGATGACGTTCGCCATCCAGGGCTGGAACCTGAAGTTTAACCACTGATTCGACCTGATATTCTTCGGGCAACAAAGCGATTTCATCTTCCGGCATTTGCCTTTCAGCGCGTAGAAACGGCCTTGCTCACCAGGAAGATGGTGGCACCAGCTCACCATATCGTTCAGAGAGGCAAAAGCGCGGCTAATTACGCCATCAAATGGCGGCTCTGAAGGAAACTCTTCTACCCTGCTCTGTACTGGTTCAATATTCTCCAGTTTAAGCTCATGTTGCACCTGACGAAGGAAACGCACGCGTTTACCAAGGCTATCCAACAGAGTGAAATGGGCTTCAGGACGCACGATAGAGAGTGGAATGCCTGGCAGTCCTGGTCCGGTGCCGACATCGATAAACCGTTCACCTTGCAGATACGGTGCCACCACAATGCTATCGAGAATATGGCGTACCAGCATCTCATTAGGATCGCGGACCGAAGTCAGGTTGTACGCTTTGTTCCATTTATGCAGCATATTCACGTAGGCAATAAGCTGGTTTTTCTGGTGATCGGTAAGCGAAATACCTGCGTCTTTCAGCAGTAAGGAGAGTTTGTTGAGCACGGTGATTACCTGTTCTTGATGCGTTGCCTGGTAAGCGGGTGCTTACCAGGCATTTTTAATGCGTTATGCGCTACGACGCAGCATACCCTGTTTTTTCAGCCACACCAGCAGAATGGAGATGGCCGCAGGCGTGACGCCAGAAATACGCGAAGCCTGGCCGATAGAGGCTGGTTTGTGATCGTTAAGTTTGGCGATCACTTCGTTAGAAAGACCGGATACCTGGCGGTAATCCAGTGTCGCGGGTAGCAGGGTGTTCTCGTTACGCAGCTGCTTTTCGATCTCATCTTGCTGGCGCGCGATATAACCTTCGTATTTAACCTGAATCTCAACCTGTTCCGCCGCCTGTTCGTCTGTCAATGCAGGGGCAAACGGCGTCAGCGTGGTTAATTTTTCATAAGTCATTTCCGGACGACGCAGCAGATCTTCACCACTGGCTTCACGGGAAAGCGGCGCAGTCAGGTGAGCATTCACTTCGGCTGCAGCTTCCGCCGACGGGGTTACCCAGGTCGATTTCAGACGCTGACGCTCACGCTCGATATTCTCAAGTTTCTCGTTAAAGCGCGCCCAACGTTCGTCATCCACTAGGCCCAGTTCACGACCGATTTCAGTCAAACGCAGATCCGCATTATCTTCGCGTAGCATCAGACGATATTCTGCGCGCGAAGTAAACATACGATACGGTTCTTTGGTTCCTAAAGTGCACAGGTCATCAACTAGTACGCCGAGATACGCCTGAGAACGTGCCGGAGCCCAACCTTCTTTGTCAGCAGACAGACGGGCAGCGTTAAGACCGGCCAGCAAACCTTGCGCAGCGGCTTCTTCGTAACCGGTAGTGCCGTTAATCTGACCAGCAAAGAACAGCCCCTGGATAAACTTGCTCTCCAGCGTCGGTTTCAGGTCGCGAGGATCGAAGAAGTCATACTCAATGGCATAACCCGGACGCACGATCTTCGCGTTTTCCATCCCTGCATAGAGCGGACGATTTGCATCTGCACATCGAACGGCAGGCTGGTGGAGATACCGTTCGGATAAATTTCATTAGAGGTCAGTCCTTCCGGTTCAAGGAAGATCTGATGCTGATTTCTGTCGGCGAAGCGCATGACTTTGTCTTCGATCGAGGGCAGTAGCGTGGGCCGACACCTTCGATCACCCCTGCATACATTGGGCTACGATCGAGGTTACTGCGGATCACATCATGGGTTTTCTCGTTGGTATGAGTGATATAACACGGCACCTGCTGGGGATGCTGGGACGCATTGCCCATAAACGAGAATACCGGCATTGGGTTATCGCCATGCTGTTGCGCCAGCACACTAAAGTCGATAGTTCGAGCATCAATACGCGGTGGTGTCCCGGTTTTCAGACGACCAACGCGCAGCGGCAGTTCACGCAAACGGCGAGAAAGCGGAATGGACGGCGGATCACCAGCACGGCCACCGCTGTAATTATCCAGACCGATATGAATTTTACCGTCGAGGAACGTCCCAACGGTGAGCACGACGGCTTTGGCACGGAACTTCAGTCCCATTTGGGTAACAGCACCGACCACGCGATCGTTTTCGACAATAAGATCTTCAACCGCCTGCTGGAAGATCATCAGGTTCGGTTGGTTCTCCAGCGCCGTACGTACCGCCTGACGGTAGAGCACACGATCCGCCTGAGCTCGGGTAGCGCGAACCGCCGGTCCTTTGCTTGCGTTTAGTATCCTAAACTGGATACCCGCTTGATCGATCGCTTTCGCCATCAGACCGCCGAGTGCATCCACTTCTTTTACCAGATGTCCCTTCCCAATACCGCCGATCGCCGGGTTGCAGCTCATCTGCCCCAGAGTGTCGATATTGTGTGTCAAAAGCAGAGTCTGTTGACCCATACGCGCCGCGGCCATCGCGGCCTCGGTGCCTGCATGACCCCCGCCAATGATGATGACGTCAAAAGGATCCGGATAAAACATGGTGATTGCCTCGCATAACGCGGTATGAAAATGGATTGAAGCCCGGGCCGTGGATTCTACTCAACTTTGTCGGCTTGAGAAAGACCTGGGATCCTGGGTATTAAAAAGAAGATCTATTTATTTAGAGATCTGTTCTATTGTGATCTCTTATTAGGATCGCACTGCCCTGTGGATAACAAGGATCCGGCTTTTAAGATCAACAACCTGGAAAGGATCATTAACTGTGAATGATCGGTGATCCTGGACCGTATAAGCTGGGATCAGAATGAGGGGTTATACACAACTCAAAAACTGAACAACGGTTGTTCTTTGGATAACTACCGGTTGATCCAAGCTTCCTGACAGAGTTATCCACAGTAGATCGCACGATCTGTATACTTATTTGAGTAAATTAATCCACGATCCAGCCATTCTTCTGCCGGATCTTCCGGAATGTCGTGATCAAGAATGTTGATCTTCAGTGTTTCGCCTGTCTGTTTTGCACCGGAATTTTTGAGTTCTGCCTCGAGTTTATCGATAGCCCCACAAAAGGTGTCATATTCACGACTGCCAATACCGATTGCGCCAAAGCGGACCGCAGAAAGATCGGGCTTCTGTTCCTGCAATGCTTCATAGAAAGGAGAAAGGTTGTCCGGAATATCTCCGGCACCGTGGGTGGAGCTGATAATCAGCCAGATCCCCGAGGCAGATAAATCTTCCAACAGCGGACCGTGCAGCGTTTCGGTGGTAAAACCCGCCTCTTCCAGCTTTTCAGCCAGGTGTTCTGCTACATATTCGGCACCGCCGAGGGTGCTGCCGCTGATAAGAGTGATATCTGCCATAAACCGCCACCTTTATTAAGAGTGGCGTATTGTAGCTGTGAACGCGTTGGGATCTACCTGTGGAAAAGTATGGGATTAAAAAAGCCGATTATGGCTTGATGGTACGCATGATCGGGTTTTGCAGGACGATCAATGTCTCGGTGGACTGAATTTCATCAATTGTTTGGATCTTGTTGATAAGTACATGCTGGAGAGCGTCGATCGAACGGCACATCACTTTTATAAAGATGCTGTAGTGGCCGGTTGTGTAATAGGCTTCAGTGACTTCATCAAGGCTTTCCAGCTTTGCCAGCGCGGAAGGGTAGTCTTTGGCGCTCTTTAATATAATGCCGATAAAGCAGCCTACGTCATAACCGAGCTGCTTCGGGCTGACATCAATACGCGCCCCGGTAATGATCCCCGCCTGCTTCATTTTCTCTACTCGAACGTGAATCGTCCCCGGACTGACGCCAAATTGTTTCGCCAGTTCGGCGTAAGCGGTGCGCGCATTGCCCATTAATGCTTCCAGGATGCCACGGTCCAGATTGTCGATCAGATAATTTTCCATAGGATTTTCTTATGCAGATTGATGATTCATTCTATTTTAGCCTTCTTTTTTAATGAATCAAAAGTGTGTTAGGCTTTTTATTGAATGATTATTGCATGTGTGTCGGTTTTTGTTGCTTAATCATAAGCAACAGGACGCAGGAGTATAAAAAATGAAAACCGCTTACATTGCCAAACAACGCCAAATTAGCTTCGTGAAATCTCACTTTTCTCGCCAACTGGAAGAACGTCTGGGGCTGATCGAAGTCCAGGCGCCGATTCTTAGCCGTGTGGGGGATGGCACGCAGGATAACTTGTCGGGCTGTGAAAAAGCGGTGCAGGTAAAAGTGAAAGCTCTGCCTGATGCCCAGTTCGAAGTGGTTCATTCACTGGCGAAGTGGAAACGTCAGACCTTAGGGCAACACGACTTCAGCGCGGGCGAAGGACTGTACACGCACATGAAAGCCCTTCGCCCCGATGAAGACCGTCTTTCTCCGTTGCACTCGGTCTATGTTGACCAGTGGGACTGGGAACGCGTAATGGGCGACGGTGAGCGTCAATTCTCGACTCTGAAAAGCACGGTAGAGGCGATCTGGGCGGGAATTAAAGCAACCGAAGCTGCGGTTAGCGAAGAGTTTGGCCTGGCACCGTTCCTGCCGGATCAGATCCACTTCGTACACAGCCAGGAGTTACTGTCTCGTTATCCGGATCTCGATGCCAAAGGGCGTGAGCGGGCGATAGCGAAAGATCTTGGCGCGGTATTCCTTGTCGGGATTGGCGGCAAGCTGAGCGATGGTCATCGCCACGACGTGCGCGCACCGGATTATGATGACTGGAGCACCCCGTCAGAGCTGGGTCATGCGGGTCTGAACGGCGATATTCTGGTGTGGAACCTGTACTGGAAGATGCGTTTGAGCTTTCTTCCATGGGGATCCGCGTGGATGCCGACACGTTGAAGCATCAGTTGGCGCTGACCGGTGATGAAGATCGTCTGGAGCTGGAGTGGCATCAGGCGCTGCTGCGCGGTGAAATGCCGCAGACCATCGGCGGCGGTATCGGCCAGTCTCGTTTGACCATGCTGCTGCTGCAACTGCCGCATATCGGCCAGGTTCAGTGTGGTGTATGGCCAGCTGCTGTTCGCGAGAACGTCCCTTCTCTGCTGTAATAATTTATCGCCGCCAGCGTCTGAGCAGGCGGCTTCGCATCCCGGTATCAAAGCGCCAGATATGATCGAAAATGCGCATGATGCCGGGTTTGCCGTGTGCCGACATCGCCACGGCATGAAAGCGATGCTGATGTACCCGCTGCAGCTCTTTCACTTTACTCGTCACGTCGTCAGGCAACCGCTGAGCGATAAAATCAGAAATCACCACCGCGTCGGCATCAAACCATTCCCTGCTTTGCAAGCGTTCCATAATGGCGCGAAAACAACTGGCAAGATCGGTGCCGCCACGAAACTGCTGGCTTAAAAAACGGATTGCTTGTTCGATGCCTTGTGGGCCTGAAAGCTCATAACGGACGATCTCGGTGGAAAATAGCATAATATAGCAGCGCCGGTTTTCAGCGAGAGCAATGCGCATCAAGGCCAGGCAGAACGCTTTCGCACACTGTTCATTAAAGCCGCCCATTGAGCCGGAAGTATCCACACAGACAATAAACGGCCCGCGCGGCTGTTCATCGTAATCTTTATGTACCACCGGACGTTCGATCACTTTTTCACGCCACGACTCACCGTGCAGGCGATAGGTGAGCAACTGTTTTTCCACCAGCCGACGGTAAAACTCATACTCCAGTTCCGTTATCCCTAGTGTCGCCAGTTCTGGCGGCAGGAGACGTAAAATATCATCGCTTTGTTGCAGACCATCAACCTGCTCAGGAACAGTTGCCGGTTCGCGCACCATGGTGCGGAAGGTTCCATCTGCGCATCGTTACGCGGTATTGATTTGGCTTCCCGGGACGCCCCAGCTGTTCTGCCAGGCGTTTCAGTTCCGGCTGTTCGTTAAGAAATTCACCGTATTTCACAATCAACTGATAGTCGCCACGTTTAAGCTGACCGGCGCTCATATCCCACAGACGACCAGCTGCGGTATTGTTATCTGCGAGAATCGGTTCAAGTTGTCCGCTCAGCGTCATGCGTTCCTGAACTTCACTTAACAGTTGTTCGCGTTCTTCTTCTAATAGCTGTTGATTTAACGTCGTTGCTTGCACGATCAGACTTAAACGCCAACGCTGGAGGAAAAGCGTATGTAACGCTGAAGTGATCGTGCTGTTAGCATCAACCAACTGTCGGGCTTGTTCTGCCATGGGGAATTCAGACGATGCAGTAAGTCCAGGATCTGTGGTAGCTGCACAATAAACTGCGGCGTGGAGAGGAGCTGGCTTTGCTGATAGCACATCACCTCTTCGGTGAGTTCCGGCGGGACTCGGGCATCTTTCAGCCGACTGCGCAGCGCCTCACGCAGCGGGGAACATCATCAGTGATTGCCGCCTTCAGTCGTGGGAATTTTTCAAAGAAGACTGCCAGCTGCGGTGAGGCCAGCAGCGCGATGATCATCTCTTCGATCAATCCCTCTTCGCTGACGGCCAGCATCACATTAAGCGTATCCAGCGTTAGCATTGTTGTGCCTGGCGAATCTGTGCGCCGACATCCTGTAGGCTGGCTTCAATGCGACCTAACCAGTCGCCAGGGATAAACAGACATTTTTGCTGTTCGCTGAATAAAGCGTGTTGCTTGCGCCAGTCACTTTCAAGCTCTTCCAGTTGTTGTTTTATTTCACCTGGCAGACCTTCAGCCGATGAACCGGGAAGTGCCAGCGTACTGCCTTGTAAACTTACATCGCGTACAACAAGATGTTGGGCGCTATCCACTTCCAGATTCAATTTCTGGGCAAAGCCGATACCGTTCAGTTTGCCGCGAATTTCACCACCTTTACTCAGCCACTGTTCCAGCGCGTTACGCTCAAAGGAGATATGAACCACTTCCATATCATGCAATTTTAACGGTTTTTGCAGCAGCAGAGTCAGAGTGGAAGCAGTAACGTTAACAGGAAGTTGATACTGCTGACGACGGCTGAAAATGCCGCCCAGACGAATTACCGTTAAGGCTGTTTTATCGCTTTGTTGCTGCTGGAGTTGCAGGTGACGTTGCACAATCGCGCCAAGGCGAGTCAACATCCCTTGCTGTTGCCAGGCGTGACCGGTCATCAATACATCAATTTGTTGTTGTATCAAATTCAGGCTTTGCGCGTCATACCACAGGCAATCTTTCAGCAAAATGAGATCTACCGGGGCAACAGCACTGCGACCGCTAAAAAAGGCGCTGGCCTGCAATAAGCGGATCGCTTTTTTCCAGCGACGATCCGAGACATAAGGCGCATCCGGTAATTTATCCAGTTGCTGGCGCAGCATAAAAATCAGCTCAAATACATGATCGGGCAGCGTAATTTCACCAATCTCTTTCTGCCAGCGTTCATATTCTTCATCTGTGACCTGCAAGGCATCAGGAACCGGATTGTCGTTTTCATCCTGTTGACTGGTCAGCATGGAGCGGAAATTCGCTTTATCCTGCACTTTATCTAACCACAGACGAATCAGCATGCGGTCATATAACGCTTCCAGACTGCTGTCTGCTTCCGGCAGCTCGTTGGAGGCCGCCACCAGCAGACGCATCGGGATTTTTTCTACGTGTGCACCGTTGCGGAACTGGCGCTCGTTAATGGCGGTGAGCAAGGTATTAAGAATTGCCGGGCCCGCTTTCCAGATCTCATCCAGAAAGACAATTTCTGCTTCCGGCAGGTAACCGCTGGTTAAACGTTCATAGCGCCCTTCATCTTTTAGCGCCTGAATAGAAAGGGGACCAAAAAACTTCTTCCGGCGTGGAGAAGCGGGTCATCAGATATTCAAACGCGCGGGCATTCTGAAAGGCGAATTTTAAGCGCCGGGCGATCAAACTTTTGGCAATACCTGGCGGGCCAAGGAGGAACACACTTTCACCACTTAATGCCGCTAATAAACACAAGCGGATGGCGTGGCTACGTTCATAAAGCCCCTTTTCCAACGAACTGCTCAGGCGGGAAATTCTTTCCGCTAATAAATGAGGGTGAGCCATAATGAAGTGGCGTCCTTTCGTCAAAAGTTCTGCGTAAATTGCGAGTATAGACGTTTCTTGCTGGTGGCTAAAATATCTCAAAGGGGGGGTATTTTTCTTTGAGCCAGGTTAATGTGGCCGCATTTAGGAGTACGATTTTGCCGTTAATCGTGCATACTGTGCGCTTTTTTGTGGGCCAAGGGACTAAGCACACATTTCATATTTCAACGAAAGACTAGTCTATGAGCACTGATAATAAGCAATCATTGCCCGCGATTACCCTCGCGGCGATTGGAGTTGTCTACGGCGATATTGGTACCAGCCCGTTATATACACTTCGTGAATGTTTGTCCGGCCAGTTTGGTTTTGGCGTTGAACGCGATGCCGTGTTTGGCTTTTTATCGCTGATCTTCTGGCTGCTAATCTTTGTGGTTTCCATTAAATATCTCACCTTCGTGATGCGGGCAGATAACGCCGGTGAGGGGGGGATCCTGACGTTGATGTCGCTTGCCGGGCGTAATACGTCGGCGCGAACCACATCAATGCTGGTGATTATGGGGCTAATCGGCGGCAGCTTTTTCTATGGTGAAGTCGTCATAACACCCGCTATTTCGGTGATGTCAGCCATTGAAGGTCTGGAAATCGTCGCCCCGCAGCTGGATACCTGGATAGTTCCCCTCTCAATTATCGTTCTCACTTTATTATTTATGATTCAAAAACATGGCACGGCTATGGTCGGTAAGCTGTTTGCGCCGATCATGCTGACCTGGTTTTTGATTCTGGCAGGACTGGGGTTACGTAGCATTATTGCTAACCCGGAAGTGCTGCATGCGCTGAATCCAATGTGGGCGGTGCATTTCTTCCTTGAATACAAAACGGTTTCTTTTATTGCATTAGGGGCAGTGGTGTTGTCGATTACGGGGGTCGAGGCGCTGTATGCTGATATGGGGCACTTTGGTAAGTTCCCTATTCGCCTGGCGTGGTTCACCGTCGTATTACCTTCCTTGACCCTTAATTACTTCGGTCAGGGAGCGCTGTTGTTAAGAACCCGGAAGCGATTAAGAACCCGTTCTTCCTGTTGGCACCGGACTGGGCGCTGATCCCGCTGCTGATCATCGCCGCACTGGCGACGGTAATTGCCTCGCAGGCGGTTATCTCTGGCGTCTTCTCATTGACGCGTCAGGCGGTACGTCTGGGATATTTGTCGCCGATGCGCATTATTCACACCTCCGAAATGGAGTCAGGGCAAATCTATATTCCGTTTGTGAACTGGATGCTCTATGTCGCGGTCGTGATTGTGATTGTCAGCTTTGAGCACTCCAGCAACCTGGCGGCGGCGTACGGGATTGCGGTGACCGGAACCATGGTGCTGACGTCTATTCTCTCGACTACCGTGGCACGTCAGAACTGGCACTGGAATAAGTATTTTGTTGCGCTGATCCTGATTGCTTTCCTTTGTGTCGATATTCCATTGTTCACCGCTAACCTCGATAAACTGCTCTCCGGCGGCTGGTTGCCATTGAGCCTCGGTACTGTGATGTTTATCGTGATGACCACCTGGAAGAGCGAGCGTTTCCGCTTGCTGCGGCGGATGCATGAACATGGTAACTCTCTGGAAGCGATGATTGCTTCGCTGGAGAAATCACCGCCTGTTCGCGTGCCCGGGACCGCGGTGTATATGTCGCGTGCAATCAACGTCATTCCCTTTGCGCTGATGCATAACCTTAAACATAACAAGGTATTGCATGAGCGGGTGATTCTGTTAACTCTGCGTACCGAAGACGCGCCATATGTCCATAATGTCCGTCGGGTACAGATTGAACAACTGTCGCCCACTTTCTGGCGCGTGGTGGCAAGTTATGGTTGGCGAGAAACGCCAAACGTGGAAGAAGTTTTCCACCGCTGCGGTCTGGAAGGATTAAGTTGCCGGATGATGGAAACCTCCTTCTTTATGTCGCATGAGTCGTTGATCCTCGGCAACGCCCGTGGTATTTGCGTCTGCGCGGCAAGCTGTACTTGCTGCTGCAACGTAATGCGCTGCGTGCACCAGATCAATTTGAAATTCCGCCAAACAGGGTTATCGAACTGGGTACTCAGGTCGAAATCTAACGCCAGACGCCTCCTTTCTCCATAAGGGGGCGTTTTTGTTTTCATGGTTAATCACCATGTAACGTTTCGAGGTTGATCACATTTCCGTAACGTCACGATGGTTTCCCAACTCAGTCAGGATTAAACTGCGGGTCAGCGAAAACGCTTCGCTGATGGAGAAAAAAAATGAAAAAAGGCACCGTTCTTAATTCTGATATTTCATCGGTGATCTCCCGTCTGGGACATACCGATACGCTGGTGGTGTGTGATGCTGGTTTACCCATCCCCAAAAGTACAACGCGTATCGATATGGCATTAACAGGGTGTACCTTCTTTTATGCAGGTGCTGGGCGTCGTCACAAATGAAATGCAGGTCGAGGCTGCCATTATCGCGGAAGAGATCAAACAACATAATCCGCAACTCCACGAAACGTTGCTCACTCACCTTGAGCAGCTGCAAAAACACCAGGGAAATACCATTGAAATTCGTTACACCACGCATGAACAATTCAAACAACAAACCGCAGAAAGTCAGGCGGTAATTCGCAGCGGAGAATGTTCTCCGTATGCGAATATCATTCTCTGTGCTGGCGTGACGTTCTGAGGCCGTCATGGAAGCATTACTTCAGCTTAAAGGCATCGATAAAGCCTTCCCGGGCGTAAAAGCCTCTCGGGCGCAGCGTTAAATGTCTATCCGGGCCGCGTGATGGCGCTGGTGGGCGAAAACGGCGCGGGTAAATCCACCATGATGAAAGTGCTTACTGGTATCTATGCTCGCGATGCCGGCACGCTTTTATGGCTGGGGAAAGAAACGACATTTACCGGGCCGAAATCTTCCCAGGAAGCCGGGATTGGGATTATCCATCAGGAACTGAACCTGATCCCGCAGTTGACCATTGCCGAAAACATTTTCCTCGGTCGTGAGTTTGTTAATCGCTTTGGCAAAATTGACTGGAAAACCATGTATGCCGAAGCGGATAAATTGCTGGCTAAACTTAACCTGCGCTTTAAAAGCGACAAGCTGGTGGGCGATCTTTCCATCGGTGACCAGCAAATGGTTGAAATCGCCAAAGTGCTGAGCTTTGAGTCGAAAGTCATCATTATGGATGAACCGACCGATGCGCTGACCGATACCGAAACCGAATCCCTGTTCCGCGTCATACGCGAGCTGAAATCGCAAGGCCGCGGTATTGTCTATATCTCCCACCGCATGAAAGAAATCTTCGAGATTTGCGATGACGTTACCGTTTTTCGTGACGGGCAATTTATTGCTGAGCGCGAAGTGGCATCACTGACCGAAGATTCGCTGATTGAGATGATGGTGGGCCGCAAGCTAGAAGATCAATATCCACACCTGGACAAAGCGCCGGGAGATATCCGCCTGAAAGTCGATAATCTCTGCGGACCTGGCGTTAACGATGTCTCTTTTACTTTACGCAAAGGCGAAATTCTTGGCGTCTCTGGTTTGATGGGCGCAGGTCGTACCGAACTGATGAAAGTGCTCTACGGCGCACTACCGCGCACCAGCGGTTACGTCACCCTGGATGGGCATGAAGTCGTTACCCGTTCACCGCAGGATGGCCTGGCAAGCGGCATTGTGTATATCTCCGAAGACCGTAAACGTGACGGTTTAGTGTTGGGCATGTCAGTAAAAGAGAACATGTCGCTGACAGCGCTGCGCTACTTCAGCCGCGCTGGCGGCAGTTTGAAGCATGCCGATGAACAGCAGGCTGTGAGTGATTTCATTCGTCTGTTTAATGTGAAAACACCGTCGATGGAACAGGCAATTGGTCTGCTTTCCGGTGGCAATCAGCAAAAAGTGGCGATTGCCCGCGGTCTGATGACACGCCCCAAAGTGTTGATCCTTGATGAACCTACCCGTGGCGTAGATGTCGGCGCGAAAAAAGAGATCTATCAACTGATTAACCAGTTCAAAGCCGATGGCTTGAGCATCATTCTGGTGTCATCGGAGATGCCAGAAGTATTAGGCATGAGCGATCGCATCATCGTCATGCATGAAGGGCATCTCAGCGGGGAATTACTCGTGAGCAGGCCACCCAGGAAGTGTTAATGGCTGCCGCTGTGGGCAAGCTTAATCGCGTGAATCAGGAGTAAAAAATGACAACCCAGACTGTCTCTGGTCGCCGTTATTTCACGAAAGCGTGGCTGATGGAGCAGAAATCGCTTATCGCTCTGCTGGTGCTGATCGCGATTGTCTCGACGTTAAGCCCGAACTTTTTCACCATCAATAACTTATTCAATATTCTCCAGCAAACCTCGGTGAACGCCATTATGGCGGTCGGGATGACGCTGGTGATCCTGACGTCGGGCATCGACTTGTCTGTAGGTTCTCTGTTGGCGCTAACCGGCGCAGTTGCTGCATCTATCGTCGGCATTGAAGTCAATGCGCTGGTGGCTGTCGCTGCCGCTCTCGCGTTAGGTGCCGCAATTGGTGCGGTAACCGGGGTGATTGTAGCGAAAGGTCGCGTTCAGGCGTTTATCGCTACGCTGGTTATGATGCTTTTACTGCGCGGCGTGACCATGGTTTATACCAACGGTAGCAGTGAATACCGGCTTTACTGAGAACGCCGATCTGTTTGGCTGGTTTGGTATTGGTCGTCCGCTGGGCGTACCGACGCCAGTCTGGATCATGGGGATTGTCTTCCTCGCGGCCTGGTACATGCTGCATCACACGCGTCTGGGGCGTTACATCTACGCGGC
>ENA-OQER01000577-OQER01000577.1-human-gut-metagenome-genome-assembly--contig:-NODE-577-length-19609-cov-3.672210_pt1 | contig 19609 bp, 18 predicted proteins | sample MGYA00242797_ERZ504639 | MGnify/ENA primary metagenome ERZ504639 (study PRJEB26092, sample SAMD00036306) | human gut metagenome | host: Homo sapiens | study: EMG produced TPA metagenomics assembly of...
CTGTTGAGAGGCTTCCACTCTTGGCGGTCTTTTTAAAAAACGATGGCGGGATAGCTCAGCTGGTTAGAGCGCATGATTCATAATCATGAGTCCCCGGTTCAATCCCGGGTCCCGCTACACAAAACAAGGTATTTATGAGTTTGTTTCATGGATGTCTTGTTTTTCTTTTATTTTATGTGGACTTATTTTTCTTCTCATAAAGAATCATATTTGAATAATTTTATGTAGATTTGCTACTCATATCAATCAAAGTTGTAACTTTTGCTGAATTATGAAAAACGCATTCTATATGGAAGGGAATTTATGGCTATATAGATTATATCTTTGGGTGGCAATTTTATTATGGCTACCTGTATCCTTACCGGCCGTTGACCTTCCGAATTTAACTTTTCGTACTATTACTATTTCAGACGGCCTGTCTAACAATATTATTAATACTATTTATAAAGATAAAAGAGGCTTTACTTGGTTGGGCACCCAGACCGGATTAGATCGTTTTGACGGTATCAATGTGAAAAGTTTTCTTCAGTTTTCAGGACGTACCATTTTTTCCATAGCCGAAACAGATTCTGTTTATTTGTGGGTGGGTACAGATAAAGGATTATGGAGACTTGATAGGAAAACAGACCAAGTGAAATTGGTCACTTTGGATACAAAGTCGTTGGAAGTTAGATCAGTATTTGTAAGCCAGACAGGGCGATTACTGGTTGGAACAACTCACGGACTTTTTATCTATCAGGAGAATACTTTCAGGAAGGTGCTTTTCGGATCAAATGCTTTGTCTTCTACTAATTTTCTCACTGGCATTGTTGAAGGACATAAAGATACTTTTTGGCTGACTTCACAAGGTGGTTTGATAGAATATAATATTGTAACTGGTCAATCGGAAGTCTATACATATCAGGGTGATGAGAGGTTTGTTAATTATTTTTCTTGTCTGACTCTTTTAAAAGAAAAGCTATATTTAGGAACAGCCGGCAATGGTATGCTTGTTTTTGATATCGGTAAGACGGCTTTTTCTATTTGTCCTGAAGTGGAAAATGGATATATAAAAAGTATCATTGCTGTTAATGATGAGATATGGGTGGGAACAAATGGAAGCGGTATTAGAATAATCAGTGCGTCTACAGGAAAAGAGTTGTCGGCTATAGAGCATACTTCGAATGCGGATGCTATTTGTTCTAATGCAGTTTATTCTTTGTTGAAAGAGGATGATATGCTTTTTGTAGGTACTTACATGGGCGGATTAAGTTATACTCCGGCTCATGGAAGTTTCTTTTCTGTTTATTCTTATCCAGAGCTTTTTAATTCTTATAATATGAATGTACGTGCTTTTTGGGTGGATGCAGATGGGAAAAAAGTAATAGGCACGCGTGACGGACTTTATTATATTTCTGAAATGGAACGAAGGATAAGGCATTATACACACCGGAATTCCATTTTGCGTTCGGATATAATTTTGTCTGTAAAACCTTTCAATCGGGATTTTTTAATTGGAACTTATGGAGGGGGCTTGTACTTGCTTCACAGGAATACGGGTGAACTTTCCTTTCTTCAATCAGATCAATGTTTTATGCAAGGGTCATTTAATGGATATGAAAGGGATGTAAATAATAAATTATGGATCGGCAGTTCGAAAGGTGTGTATGTATATGATCATTTGACAGGGGAATATGAGGTTTATAACAGTCGTAATTCTTCTTTGTCGGTTAATTCTGTTTTTTCATTGAAGGCAGATTCGAAGGGCAGGATGTGGCTGGGCACGGGAGGAGCCGTTTTTATGTATGATAGGGTTGATGGAGTATTTAAATCGGATGTTTTTCCGGAACATGTTTTGCCATATACTAAAAGTGTACGGTTCATTTATGAGGATAAAAAGAAGAATTTGTGGTTTTGTGATGATAAGGAGGGGGTGGTTAAGGTAGATGAGTCTTTTACGACATTTGAACACATCACGATCAATGATTCTTACCGAATAATTCTGTGATGAGCATAGTGGAAGATCCTAAGAATGGCGGATTATGGTTTGCTACTCAGAGGGGGTTACTATATATAAAGGAAGAGGAAAATTATCATAAGATTTTTTCGTTATACGATGGCATTCCCGGATATATTTTTAATTCTCCGGTACAGATAACGGATGATAATACGGTTTGGTGGGGAAATGAACGAGGATTGGTCTGTTATGATGCAGTAAAGAGCTGGAGTGAGATAGGAACAAAAAAAGGTCCAGCCTCCCGTGATTACTTCCATTTCAGTCGCAGGCAGACCTTTGTGCCCGGGAGAGACATTAATGCCCGTTTCTGCTCCATTTATAGATGAGGTGTTTCTGTCTGTAAATGATAATAATATTTCATTCACTTTCTCAGCCTTGAATTATGCAGTGGAGAATACGGATTTATACGAGTATTGTTTGGAAGAATATGATAAGGAATGGAAAACTTTGATGAAAGGAAATCAGGTTTCTTATACAGAACTTCCTGTTGGCGATTATATGTTTAGGGTCAGGGCGGCTTCCAATCCTGCAGCAATAAAAGCGGTAAGGGTGGTTGTTGCCGGAAATACGCCTTTTATAAGATGGATTGTGGTGTTAAGTGTAGTCGTTTGTTGTATTCTTATTTATTTTTACTCCGGGTTATTGGGGAAGTATCGCACAATGAAGGAATATATAAATAAAAAGACGGAACCATCCGAAGAAAACCGGAAAGAAAAAATATCAAAAATCAAGGATGGAAGAGAAAACGGCCATGCTCATTATTGGGAAACTGAATGAGTGTATGGAAAAAGATCGGTTATATTTGAATCCTGATTTAAAGTTGCAGGATGTGGCAAAAGTGGTGAAATGTAATACTGGAGAGTTGTCCCAAGTGCTGAATATGTTTATGAATATTGGTTTCACGGATTATGTTAATAAATATAGGATAGACGAATTCATAAAAAGAATACAGGATAAGTCTGCCTCCAGATATACCTTGGTTTCTTTGTCGGAACAATGTGGTTTCAGTTCCCGTACTTCTTTTTTTCGTTCGTTTAAGAAGTTTAAGGGAATGTCACCTGCCGAATATATAAAGGAACATGGGATATTTATAAAGTAGCGTTTGGAATAGGGGTGTTACTCTAGTGATTGGATAGAAGAAGAGAGTTTCATATTTTTTTGAAACTCTCTTTCTTGTTGTGTAATTTGTTGATTCATAGTGCTGTATGGTCTTTTTGTTTCATCTAGTAGGTTGGGATTAATCCTACTTTACAAGATGGTTGAAAAGACATTTCAGTTTCTAATTTTGCTGATAGAAAAATATTTTTATCCATTAAAGAAACTGATACGATTATGAAAAGCAGAACTTTTTTTACTCTTGTTTTTATCTTTTTAGTTAGCATAGGATGTTTTTCGTGTAAAACGACTGCTACTGATGATTTTCCTGTTGATTCGGAATTGCGTATTGCCGGTCTCAGGCTATGCGGACGCTGGTTTCTATTCCTTCGTTAGATAAAATTCCTAATTCTATGGATTTAGATAGTATTAAATGGCGTTATACACAGGCAGGCTCTTGGACTTGTGGATTTTGGCCTGGTATCCTTTGGTATTTATATGAGGATACTAAGGATAATATGTGGAGGGAAGCAGCAGGAAAAGTAACCGATATGATTGCTCCCTTGGCTTACAGGAAAGCAAAGAGTCATGATTCCGGTTTTATTATGATGTGTAGTTTGGGCAACGGTTATCGTTTGACAGGAAAACCGGAATATAAGGAAGGATTGCTGCATGCCGCAGATTCTTTGGCTATGCTTTATAATCCTGTTGTGGGTACTATTTTATCTTGGCCTGGAATGGTGAAAAGGAAACTGGCCGCACAATACTATTATTGATAATATGATGAATTTGGAACTTTGTTTTGGGCTGCGCGGAATGGAGGGGGCAGTATTTGTATGACATTGCCTGTAAACATGCGGAAACGACTATGAAACATCAATTCCGTAAAGATTATTCATGTTATCATGTAGCGGTGTATGATACGCTGGATGGTCATTTTATAAAAGGAGTTACCCATCAAGGATTGAGTGATGATTCTATGTGGGCCCGTGGACAGGCATGGGCTATTTATGGATATACCATGGTATATCGTGAAACACATGATGTGCGTTTTTTGGATTTTGCTCGGAAGGTATCGGATGTCTATTTGTCCCGTCTTCCTGAGGACATGATTCCTTATTGGGATTTTAATGCTCCGGAATTATCCTCAGGTGAACCGAAAGATGCATCGGCTTCTGCCATAACAGCCTCTGCTTTATTGGAACTTTCTACCTATATAAATGATAGTGATTCTGCATTTTTCTATCGGAATAAGGCTGTGGAAATGCTTCAGATACTATCCTCTCCGGCATACCAGGCTCGAAATAAAAAAGATGCTTTTTTATTGCATTCGGTTGGGCACATGAACAAGGATGGGAAGTTGATGCTTCTATTAGTTATGCAGATTACTATTATTTGGAAGCATTGGTACGATTGAAACGTTTGAAAGAGAAACAATCTGTTTTGGCTAATTTATAAAACCATTGTTAATCCATCTATATTATGAATACACAATCTGTTAATACCAGTCTTTATCAAAAAGGGGATATCTCCTTGGAGAGAATTTATGGAAAATATAGGAATAGTTTTATTAGATATGCCGGAAAAGTGCTATCTGATGAATTTTATGCGGAAGATGTAGTGCAGGATGTATTTACAGGATTGTTTCAGCAAACAAATTATTTTGTGTCTGAAATGGCTGCATTAAAATGTATTTATATTGCTATCTATAATCGTAGTATTGATATGTTGCGTCATAAACAGATTGTGCAGCATTATGAAACTGCACATAGTGATAAAAAAAGGGAAGAAGTCAGTATTGGTGAATATAATGAGTTGCTTACTAAAGAATTTTTTATAATAGTTGAAAATGGAATAGATACTTTACCACCTAAATGTAAACAGATATTTGTAATGAAAAGTAGAAAATCACTTTCGAATTCAGAAATAAGTAATCTTTTAGGTCTGTCTCTTCGTACGGTTGAAAACCAGGTTTATATTGCCCGTAATGTATTACAAAAATATATTGACTCTTATTTATGCTCTTAATTGATGATAATATGAAAAGACTATTTTTAGGAATTTTTAGCAATATGTTGGGTTATTGGTGTGAAGGCGCAAGAAGTGTTCTCACCTGATGGTAAAATTAATGTGCGATTCTTCTTGTCGGAAAAAGTATCAACAGGAAATCAGAGAATGTATCCCGAGGGGACTCCTTATTATGAAGTTTTATATGATAAACATTCGTTTTTACTTCCATCACGCATGGGGTTCGATTTACTTGGAACGGCTGAAATGAAACATTATTTTAAAGTCTCTGATATTGAATATGCCGAACATAATTTTGTTTGGAAACCCTGCTATGGTGAGAAGCAAGAATATCCCGATAAGTATAGGGAGATGAAGGTCATGTTGGAAGAAACATTGTATCCATATAGGAAATTGTATGTCATCTTTCGCACTTATAATGAGGGAATAGCTTTTAGATATGAGATACCTTATCAGAGTGGCTTTGAAAAAGTGGTAATTGACAAGGAACTTACCGAATTTGCTTTTCCCAAAAACACTTCGGTATGGGAGTCTCATGGGCATGAAGGCAAATATTATAAAGTATATCCTTTTGAAGTAAAAACGGATTGTGAACTTCCATTGACATGTCAAACTCCGCAGGGAGTTTATGGTGCTATAATGGAAGCTGGGAATAACCATTATCCACGTGCTTACTTGGAGGCTCCTTATAGGAAGGAGGATATTTTACGCATCTCTTTACGGGGTGAAGCTAAGGGGGAAAGAGGAATGGTCACTGCGTGGCGTGTTATAAGTTTGGCTGATGAGCCGGGTAAACTAATGGAACAGAATTATTTGTTGTATAATTTGAATGAATCTTGCAAATTGGCGGATACTTCTTGGATAAAGCCGGGAACAGCTATGAGGGAAACGACAATTCAACCCCGGAGTGTTTGAAGATGATTGATTATTGTGCATCAATGGGGATATCATATATGATTTTGGATTGGGGATGGTACGGTTTGGCAAATAGTCATAAATCCGATCCTTCCATTGTTAATGTGACCAACCCTGCAACCGGACAGCCGATACCTAGACATCCGGGATTGGATTTACCAAAAGTTATTAACTATGGAAAAGAAAAAGGAGTTGGTTTGTTCTTATATGTCAATCGCCAGGGCTTGGAATGTTATGCGGATAAAATATTTCCTCTTTATCAAAAATGGGGAATAAAAGGGATAAAACCCGGTTTTGTGAATGTTGGGAATCAGGAATGGCAAGAATGGATAGAAAGTATAGTGGCTAAAGCTGCAAAATATAATCTGCTGGTAGATATTCACGATGCTTACCGTCCGAATGGTTTTAGTCGTACTTATCCCAATTTGTTGACACAAGAAGGAATACATGGCAATGAACAAGTTCCTAATGCAGACCATAATACAATGCTGCCGTTTACTCGTTTTACCATTGGTGCCGGAGATTATACGCCCGGATATACTCGTAAGGATTTACAAACAACCTTTGCCCATCGTTTAGCTTTACCTGTCATTTATTATAGTCCGGCTCAATTTCTGTTCTGGAATGAAAAACTTACCGATGAACATAAACGACCGGAATTGGACTTTTGGAAGAATATTCCCACGGTGTGGCAAGATACAAAGTTCTTGCTTGGGGAAATAGGAGAGTATGCTGTTGTCGCACGCCGTTCGGGAACAACTTGGTATGTGGGAGGAATAACCAATACCAACGCACGCTGTTTGCAATTAGATTGTTCGTTTCTTTCTTCTGATAAAAAGTATATAGCGACAATTTACACTGATGATGTTGAAGTTCCTGGAAAAATAAAAATTACGACTCGAAAAATCACCTTAAAAACAAAACTTAGTTTTATGTTACAACGTTCAGGAGGTTTTTCTTTGAAAATAATGGAGTTATAAATTATAATACTTATGAAAAAATACATCTTATTCTATTTGTTGTTTTGCCTGTCAGTGGGAGGTTGGGCAAAAGACTTTGTCCATCCCGGCATTTTGCATTCGTCGGAAGCTTTGAGGCGTATTGCTGGCTTGGTGAAAAATGATGTTAATCCTTCGATGGGTTCTTTTAATAAATTGAAGGCTGAACCGGAGGCTTCTTATCATTATTGTATCCAGGGGCCTTTCCGCTTTATCAGTAGGAGTGGTGAATACGGATATACTAAATCTCCTTGTGAGGATGACTTTAACGCAGCTTATTATAATGCTATCATGTGGAATATTACGAAAGATAGGCGGCACGCTGATAAAGCAATGGAAATTATCCGGAATTATGCAGCAACATTAGAAAAAATATTTCCAATGGATGCACCTCTTTGTGCTGGTCTGCAAGGATTCATATTAGTGAATGCTGCAGAGATAATGCGTTATACTTATGTGGAAGAGCATAATGAGAATGGTTGGACATATAAGGATACTGAACAGACAGAAGACATGTTCAGGAATGTATTTCTTCCTATATTGTCAGAGTTCTATAAAACGAAACCTTACACCAATGGTAATTGGGGAATAGCTGTAACGAAAGCTCAGATAGGTATTTCCGTATTTTTAAATGATACAAAACTTTATGATGATGCTCTTGATTTCTTTTATCATGGAAAAGATAATGGTACTTTACCTAATTATGTAGCAGAAACAGGGCAAATACAAGAAAGTGGTCGGGATCAAGCACATTGTATGCTTGGTATAGGTTGTTTGGCTGAAATAGCAGAAGTGGCTTGGAATCAAGGAGATGATTTATATGGAGCCTTGGATAATAGGATTATGAAGGGGTGTGAATATTTATCAAAGTCTAATTTAGGATATGATGTGCCTTTCCATGTGTGGAAAGATTTGACAGGAAAATATTCTAATTGGCAGTCTTTGGGGCAGGCCAGTATGGGAGAGTTCAGAGCTGTGTTTGAATTACCCTATAATCATTATGTGGAACGGAAAAAGATGGAGATGCCATATACTAAAATGGTATTGAATCGTATCCGTCCTGAAGGAGCCGGATTTACCTGTGATAATCCCGGATTCGGAACTTTATTGTTCTATTTGGGAAAGGATGAGGAACGAGAACGAAAAGGTCGGATAAATGAAAACTTGAAAGAGAATTTATTCGGATGGCATTTTGCAGCAGCTTCATTAAAATTAAAAGGTGATAAGATGATGTTGATGTCTTCAGGTATATCCTGTAAAAAAAGGGGATCATGTATGATGCTGGATCTTATCCCTATATTGCAATAAAAATATCTCATTTGCCTAAAAATCATAATAAAAACTGGTTTGCTCTGAGCTATAACGTGATGAGTGCTCCTGAGTTTTGGGTGTTTGGAGAGTCGGACGCTCAAATAATGGATGGGAATATATATGTGTTTAGTATTCACGGAGCAAAATCTAATAATGGAACAGAATTCTCAAAACGCCTTACTAACGTAACTTTATTAATGGATTTTGGTGAAACCGGAGGTGAAGGGGTAGATGTGGAATGGATTCGTTCGGTAGCGGATTTGGAGTTTTAATGCCGATAAGGTATAAAAAATAGGTTTTTGATTTGAGTGAAGAGGGAAGTCTTTTCGTTTAAGAAACAAGAGCGGCATAATGTTATTAACTTTAATATTTTAGTATTATGAACAACAAAGACAAATTTTTGATGTTTCTATCGTTGATCTGCTTGCCATTTGGTGAATTGGCTGCAGAGCAAATTGGAAACATGGAGGTATTTCCAATAAATCAGGAGATACAGCAAAATGTAAAAATCACAGGTCGTGTGATTGATGCTGGTGGAGAAGCGATTATAGGAGCTTCCATTGTGGAAAAAGGGACTACTAATGGCACTATTACGGATTTTGATGGAAATTTCACTTTGAATGTAAGGACGAATGCAAAGTTGGTTGTATCGTATGTAGGATATGTTACTCAAGAAGTTATGGTAACCCCTAATAAAGAGTTGAACATCGTATTAAAGGAGGATGCCGAAACATTGGATGAAGTTGTTGTCGTAGGTTATGGATCTGTTAAAAAATCAGACTTAACGGGTGCTGTTGCTTCAGTTTCTACAAAAGATTTAATACGGAGTGGTAATACGGATGCGGTAGGGGCTTTGCAGGGAGCTATGTCAGGTGTACAGATTTCACGTTCCAGCAGCAAACCGGGAAGTGAATATAATATCTTAATCCGCGGATTAAACACAATCAGTGGCAGTACTTCCCCTTTGGTGGTTATTGACGGTGTTCAAGGCGCATCACTTTCCAATGTAAATCCGGATGATATTGAACGTATTGATATCTTAAAAGATGCTTCTTCTACAGCTATTTATGGTTCACGTGCATCAAACGGAGTTGTATTGGTTACTACAAAACGAGGGAAAAAAGGTACTGCAAAAATCAATTACAGTGGTTATGTCGGTTTTCGTAAATATACAAATCTTCCGGATATGATGTCAGGCGATGAATATGTACAGTTGGCTCGTGAGTCGGTTCGTGCGTCAAATAATAATGTCTATAAGTCTGATAGCGAGATTTTTACTTCTTCCGAATTGAAGGCTATTGAAAACAATAATTATTTTGATTGGTTGGATGCTGTCACCCATACGGCTTTGATGACCAATCATACGGTTTCTGCTGCGGGAGGTAATGAAGTGACTACTTATGCTATTTCAGCAGGTTATTATTATGAGGATGGCATGGTGGATCCCGAAGAATATTCACGTTATAACTTGCGTGCGGCTGTCGATATACAACCGAAAGATTATTTAAAATTTGGAATTAATCTGTATGGAGCACATACAGTACGTAATACGGGTACGGGTATTTTGACTACAGCTATGAGAATGCGACCTACCTATCACCCAACTAATTTGGTTACCGGGGAAGAGGAAACTAAATATTCTAACGGTCGATATAATCCCTTACTTACACAAAAGAATGCGACAAATAAAAATAAGAATTATAATATGATGGGTAACCTTTATTTAGAGATTCTCCCGGTAAAGAATCTTTCTTTAAAGACTACTTTCTCTCCCAATATACGTTTTTATGATGTCGGACAGTATCTTGGATCTTATACAGAAAATCGTGGTGGGAATTTGGCAAATAGTAATTATGCAAAAAATAGTTATACCAATTGGATGTGGGATAATCAGATTAGCTACCGTTTTGAGAAGAAAGAGCATCGTTTTGATGTGATGGGAGTTTTTTCAATGGTGCAAAATCAAGATGAATTGTTAAAAGGCATTGGCAATGAACTTTCATACAATTCATTATGGTATAATTTACAGGGAGGTACTACTAATAATTCGACTTCCGGATATACAAAAACCAGTTTGATGTCCTATTTAGCCCGAGCTAATTACTCGTTTCGTGATAACTATTTTGTAACGGCAAGCATTCGTTTTGACGGTTCTTCAAAGTTAGCTAAAGGTAATAAATGGGGTGCCTTTCCTTCGGCTGCTTTGGCATGGCGTTTGTCCGGTGAAGAATTCTTAAAAAATGTTGAATGGCTTGATAACTTAAAAGTCCGTTTAAGTTATGGTCAAACAGGTAATGATAACGTAAAAGCTTATCAGACTGAAGGGCTACTAGTGCCGTTAATTATTATATATTTGGTACGACGGATGCGCAAGGTTATGTTCCGGGTAATATGCGTAACCCCAATTTAGGATGGGAACGTACTACCGAGTACAATGTAGGTTTGGATTTCGGTTTTTGGGGGAATAGGATTTCAGGTAGCGTGGAGTATTACAATCGTTTGACCAAAGATTTGATTATGAATAAAACGATTCCGGTTACCACTGGTTATACTTCAGTAACAGCTAATGTTGGTTCTGTACGGAATACCGGTATAGAATTTTTGATCAATTCTGAAAATATACGTACCAAAGACTTACTTGGCATACTCAATTTAATTTTGCCTATAATAAAAATAAAATTGTAGATTTGGCTTACAAAGAGGACCTTTCTCCTCGTGGATTATCTTTGCAGGGTATGGTAGGTGATTATAATAATTTGTGGATTATTGGTCAGCCCATTGATATTAATTTCAGTATGATGACTCAAGGGGTCTATCAACTGGATGAAGAAGCGGAGGCTGCTAAATATGGTGCGCGTCCCGGACATTATAAACCGTTGGACTTGAATAAAGACGGAGAAATAACTGATGCCGACCGCGTTATTAATGGTAAACATACACCAGACTTCACTGGTGGTATGACAAATACCTTTACATATAAAGATTTTGATTTGTCATTCCAATTATCATTCCAAACTGGTGCAAAAGTATATAACCAATACTTGGTTTCTTTTGCTTTGGAATATAATACACAGAATTTTAATAATCTGCGCCGGGAGTATTGGACGCCGGAAAATCCCACTAATGACTTTCATCAGCCTAGTAGTAGCGATCCTTATGACCGCGACAAAGGCCGTAGTGATACATGGAATAGGGATGAGTCAAAAGCTTGTGCGTCACATCGTCTCGGGTCTACTGATTATTTGAAAATCAATTATCTTTCTTTGGGGTATACTTTTAATGGTAAATGTATTAAAAAGATGAATTTAGGGAACTTGAGGATTTATGGAACTGTTCAAAACCCTTTTATCTGGACTCGTGATAAATATGCATTCAACCCCGAACAAATGAATGTTGCTATCGGCAATACAGACTTTATGACATGCAACGCTATTTTCGGTGTAAATGTGGGATTTTAATTGAAGAACTTTAAAATAGAAAGAGACTATGAAAACAAAAAATATATTTGCAAAAACATTATTCCTGACGGTAATGTTCGTTATTCCCGGATGTTCGTCGTTCTTGGATGAGGAGAATATCGCCGGACAATCTGCTGAAGAATATTTTGCTACGGCTGTAGGGTATGAAAGCTTGATAAACGGTTGTTATAACACATTGAAGTCTGTGTATAACACTACTAATTATAATGTGATATCTCAATTGGGCACGGATATTGTGACGCAGAACGATATAGACGCACCTAGTCTTGCAACTTTAAATAAATATATTTTATATCAAAGTGATAATGGTTTTGTTTATACTCAATGGACAAATTTATATGCAGCTTTGAAGAATGTTAATGCTGCTATTGATCGTGCTTCTAATGTAATAACTAAACTCAAGATCCACGTGATGGTATGGATGAGTCCATTTTAGCTAAGCGTGTTGCTGAAGCTAATTCTTGCGTGCACTCTATTTATTTGATATTGTCAGAAATTGGGGACAGGCTCCACTCATTTTGCATGAACCAACTGAGGTGTCAACTGTGTCGCAGCTTGATAGTGCTGATAAATTTTATGAGCAGATCTTGACGGATTTAGGGGATGTTATGAATTCAGCTCTGCCTATGAGGCAGTCGGCGAGTGAATATGGACGTGTTTCTAAGGCTGCTGCTAAACATCTTCGTTCATTGGTTTATCTTACACGTGGTTATCAATCTTATAGTGTGGCATCTGATTTTACTAATGCTTTGGCTGACGCTGAAGATATAATTCAAAATTCGGGGCATACATTACTTTCTGATTATGCTCTTGTTCATCGGCAGACGAATGAAGAGAATGATGAAATTATTTTCTGTGTGAATTTTGCTAATAAAGATAAATATTGGGGGAATCTTTGGTCAGAGTTTTATATGCCTGTCTATCGGGAAGGTTGGGTGGATTTAGCTCCTGACAATATGTATGGCGCGGATGCTGCAGCTTATACAATTATGCCTACCAAATATACCTATCTACTTTTTAATTGGAAAAAAGATCAACGTGCGCGGGTAACATTTATGTCACCTTATAATGGTGATGCTACTACTTCTATTGATGGACGAACATGTGGAAATAATTATTTCCTAAGTATTAATGGCTCAGTGGTTCCAAAGGGGGAGCCTGTTATTTATTTTCCTGTTCCATTGGATGGCAGCTTTAATAATCATACTTATACACAGGCTGAGAAAGATGCTGCAAAACAAAGGGGGCAATATTATTTTAATTATCCATCTGGAACATTAGCTGAGAAATCTTATAAAAATGTTTCAAATGATGATTATTATATAAAAGGAAATCAAGGTGGTAATGCTGGTTCTCGTACATGGTTGCCCGTATGGAAATTCAAAGATGCCAATATGCAGCATGGAGGTACAGGTGGTTCTGTTGGGCATGGTTCGCGAGATATCTATATGTTCCGTTTAGCTGAAACTTATTTGATTGCAGCGGAGGCTGCAGTAAAAGCCAATGATAATGCAAAAGCATTGATGTATATCAATTTTATTCGCCAACGTGCATCGACTAACGCTCCTGAAGGTGGATTGCCTCTTTATTCGGGTACGATAACCATAGATGACGTGTTGGATGAGCGAGCTCTTGAATTATTTGGAGAGGTTTCTCGTTGGAATGATTTGACAAGAACAGGTAAATTGGCTGAGCGTGTATTGGAATATAATTGGGATGTTTCAAATATTAATGGTGCAGTTAAAACAGAGTTGAGTGCAAGTACTAATGCTAAATTTAGTCTTCGTCCAATTCCCCTTGCTTGGTTAAATTCTTTGTCTAACGGTCAGGAATTAGGTAATAATCCAGGTTGGGAGTAATGTGTTGATAATATAAAAAGATAATGTCCCGACAATAAACTGATAGTGTTGGGACATTATTTGTATAATGAAGAGGGTGAGTATGTATTTTTGAGTACATATATGGAGTAATCTATTATTCTGTAATGTGTAAAAAGACATCTTTTTGTAGATTTGAAAGTATAGAGATATTATGAAGACATTAATGAGAAAAATAATATTTATTCCTTTATGGATTTTATTGTCCATGGTATGTGTAAATGCGAAGGTGGTGGTATATCCTGCACCTGTATCTGAAACTTTGTCAGTCGATTATGTGATAGAAGTAGATGGAAAACCGATACCCGTATATACGGCTTTAACTCAACATCATGATAAGAAATATTCAATTGCGTATTTTGATTTTTCTGGAAGTGCTACTGTAAAAATAAAAAGTAAATTCTCTTTAGAAAAGTTGATAGTCTTGCCCAATAAATATGGTATTTGTCCTTCTATTCATCAAGATGAGGCTATTTTTCAATTAGATAAACCCTGTGACATTTCTTTTGAACCAAATGGTTGCAACAGTCCTTTACTGCTATTAACTAATGAGATAGAAAAAGATATTCCTTCTAAGGATAATCCGAATGTCATTTATTTTGGTCCGGGCGTACATAACCCGGAGAATGGGTTGATAAAACTGAGTAGTAATCAGACTCTTTATTTGGCTGGAGGAGCAATTGTGAATGCGGGCGTGGAAGCTACTGGAGATAATATTACTATTTGCGGTCGAGGTATTTTGGATTGCTCTGATTGGGAACATAATGCTGGACCTACCGATTATATGATTAATGCGAAAAATTGTAATAATTTCGTAATGAAAGATGTGATATTAAAAGGTGCTTTTTGGTGGACTATTGTTCCTCAGAATTGTGACCGAGTATTGATTGATCATGTTCGCTTGGCTGGCTCAAGTTGGTAATGATGATGGTGTGGACCCATGCAATTCGAGTAATATAACAGTACGTAATTGCTTTTTTCGTACAGATGATGATGCAATTTCTCCTAAAGGAATCACTCGCCAAGGAGGAGAAAAACTTTCAAAATCTGTAGAAAATATGTTAGTGGAAGATTGTGTATTTTGGGTGGATTTTGCTAATGTGTTTAGAATTGCTACAGAAAGCAGTTGCCCTGCGATTCGAAATTTTACAGCGCGGAATATCGATGTGATTCATTTTCCCAATCGTAATCAAGTGCAAATATTTTGGTTACATCCAACTGGAGAAATGGTTATGGAGAATTTGACTTTTGACAATATAAAAATTAATGGTGAGATTCCTTATAATTTGATTAAATTAACTCCGGCATTGAATTTGGTGGGAACTCGTCCTATAAAGCAGCCTACTCCCAATAATATAAAGGTGGGTTCGGGAAGACGTGGTATAGGTAGTCGGGGTTATGGAGAATTTGTAGTTGTACCATCCAATGGCCCATTTATTCATAATGTTACTTTTAGAAATATCAGTACGTATGGTGGAGAAACAGCTTATTGTAATGAAAGAGGATTTGTTTTACTTCAAGGAATTGATGAAGAACATGATGTTTCTAACATAACATTTGATAAAGTGAGTTATTTTGGTAATGTAATTGATGGAGAAAATAGTAAAGTGAAAAAGAACCAATATGTAAAACATGTACGATTTATAAAAGAATAAAATGATGAAGATATTATGTATACTAGGATTATGGATGGCATTTCTTTATCCATTCTTCAGGCAAAAGAAATAAAGATGTCCTCGCCGGACGGTAAGTATCAAGTTACTTTAAGTGATGAGGGGGGAAATCTGCATTATTCTGTGAATTGGAATCATAAAGAAGCCATAAAGCCATCTTTATTAGGTATTAATGCCAATGTGGTTTGGCGTGACCAATTGGCATTGGGTGATATAACAACTGCTGAACAGGATACGGTGTGGCATCCTGTGTATGGAGAACGTAGCACCATTAAAGATCGGTATAAAGCTTGGTCGGTAGTCATTAATCGTCAGCACTCCCGTGAAAAATTGGTTTTGGATGTGCGTGCATACAATGAAGGTATCGCATTCCGTTATCGGTTTCCCGGTGGACAATATTTGAAGATCACCGATGAATTCACAGAATATACTTTACCGGAAGGAACGAAGGCTTATTTCACTGCTAGGGCCCAAACTCCCTATGAATGTTTACCGTTGGAAGGATGGTCCGGTGAATCAGATCGCCCATTGCTTCTGATATTGCCTGGAGGCCCTTATGTATGTTTGGGCGAAGCACAAGTGGTGGACTATGTGCGTACTAAATTTAAATTATCTGTTGAAAAAAAGAATACTATTCAATCTGCCATGTACGGTCCTGTAGAAGATATTGCGCCTTATCATACTCCTTGGAGAGTGATTATGTGTGCCGATAAACCGGGGCAGATATTGGAACACAACGATTTAATTTTAAATCTGAATCCTTCTTGTAGAATAAAAGATACTTCGTGGATAAAACCCGGAAAAGTGATGCGTGAGGTGACCTTGACAACAGAAGGAGGGAAAGCATTGGTGGATTTTGCAGTAAAACGCAATCTGCAATATATTCATTTTGACGCTGGGTGGTATGGATTTGAATATGACAAGGCATCTGATGCCACTACCGTGACATTGGATCCTCGTAGAAATCCGAATGTGAATGCTTTGAATCTGAAAGAAGTGGTAGCTTATGCAAAAAAACGGGGAATAGGAGTTATCCTGTATGTCAATCAACGTGCATTGCAACAACAATTGGATGAAATTCTTCCATTGTATAAATCTTGGGGGATAGCAGGTCTTAAATTCGGTTTTGTACAAGTCGGTTCACAAGTGTGGACCAAATGGATGCATGAGGCGGTAAAAAAATGTGCTGACTATGGTTTGATGGTTGATATACATGATGAATACCGTCCTACGGGATTCAGTCGTACATATCCTAATCTGATGACTCAGGAAGGTATTCGTGGTAATGAGGAATTTCCGGATGCAACCCATAATGTCACTCTTCCTTTTACCCGATTTGTGGCAGGAGCGGCAGATTATACCATTTGTTATTATCGTCAGGATTTCGGCCGTTTGAATACGGATAAGGATAATTATGGAGTTCCCCGTTCAAAGTCCATTCAGACCACTCCTGCGCATCAGTTGGCGTTGGCGGCTGTTTATTATAGTCCGCTGCAATATATGTATTGGTATGATAAACCATCGGATTCTCAAGATGAACCCGAATTGAAATTCTTTGATGATATTTATACTACGTGGGACGACACTAAAGTATTACAAGGTGAAATCGGGCAATTTATCACTATAGCCGTCGTAAAGGGGAAGAGTGGTTTATTGGTTCGATAACGAATAATGAGGCGCGTGCATTGCCGGTAAGTTTGGATTTTCTTCCTGAGGGGAAAAATTATGTTGCAGAGATTTATACAGATGGGGAGAGGTCAATAAAGACACGTACCAAAGTAAAATGTTCTCGATATAGAGTAAATTCAATGACAAAATTGAATTTTGAATTGAAAGCGTCAGGCGGTTCCGCTGTGCGCCTGATACCAGAAAAGGACGTAAATAAGAAATTAGGAAACTACAAGAAACAAAAATTATGATTCCGGAAAATAATAGGTTACAACGAATTTTTTTATATTTATAGGTTTGATCTTGACTTGTCGGACATTCGGAATGGATATCTGTGATAAAGTGGATGAGGACAAGAATTATATTGATTTGGTGAATCCTTTTGTTGACAGTCATCGTTCCCGGTGGTTTTTCTTTAGTTCAGCGTGTCGTCCGTTTGGTATGGTCAGTCTCAGTCCTGATACGGATACCGAGCACTCTTGGGGATCGGGATATCTATATGGCTCAAAACAAATACGTTGTTTCAGCCATGTTCATAATTGGCAGATGTCCGGAGTGGCAGTGATGCCACTGTTGGAGAATTTAAAGGACATTTAGGAATGAACGCCTATCAGTCGGCCTTTACTCATGACGGAGAAATAGCTAAGCCGGGGTATCATAAAGTGAGGCTGACAGACTATGATATAACGGCGGAACTGACCTCTACTATGCGTGTAGGTTTTCATTGTTATACTTTTCCGAAAAGTGATTCCAGTTATATTCTATTCGATACGGGAGCTTTTCTGGCACATGGGCCTACGGCCTATTCGGAAGTATGGAAAGTAAGTGACAAGGAAATTGCCGGATGGGAAATTATGGAACGTACGGGACGCCGTCCTAAGGATACACCTGTCTATTTTTACGCACAATTGAGCAAACCGATGGATGAAATAGTGTCTTGGCGTGAGGGGCGGCTGGAACCTGACAGTAATCCGGAAAGAATATCGGGTAAGAATGCCGGTATGGCAGTTCGGTTTAAAACAAGAAACGACGAAAAAGTAATGCTGAAAGTCGCGATTTCGTATGTCAGTGTAGAACAGGCACGTAAGAATATGCTGGCAGAACTTCCGGGTTGGGATTTTGAGCAAGTGAAACAGGCCTCTTTTTCTGAATGGAATGATTGGCTTGGAAGGATAGAAGTGGAAGGCGGTAGCAGAGAACAGCAAATAAAACTCTATACGGATTTGTGGCATGCCTTATTGGGACGCCATGTAGTCAGTGATGCCGATGGACATTATATGGATATGACTTCCGACTTTCCGCGCATACGGCAAATTCCTTTAGGAGAAGATGGAAAACCTTTGTATAATCATCATAACTTTGATGCATGGTGGGGGAGTCATTGGTCACTAAACATACTCTGGTCTATGGCATATCCTGAAGTTATGGATAATTTCTGTAATACAATGACAGATATGTATCAAAACGGAGGTCTGATTCCCCGTGGACCATCAGGAGGAAATTATACGTATGTGATGATTGGCGATCCGGCTGTCTCTTTTTTCGCTTCAGCCTATAATAAAGGAATCTGTAATTATGATGCGGAACTGGCCTATGAAGGTTTGCGAAAGAATGCTTTTGTGGGAGGGATTCGCGACCACGCCGGTTATGAGCATAGCAAGACCGCCCATTCCGGCGGTATGAAATATTATGAAGAACGGGGGTATGTGCCTGACGGACGGAAAGACGTTGAAGGGATGCATATTACCGGAGCTTCCATGACATTGGAATATGCCTATCAGGATTGGTGTTTGGCTCAGATGGCGAAAACAATGGGAAAATTACAGGATTATGAGTTTTTTATGAAACGATCAAAGAATTATCGTCACCTTTGGAATCCGGAGAGTGGCTATATGCAGCCTCGTGGAATAGATGGCGACTGGTTGCCTTGTTTTGACCCGTTGGAGTTGACGGAAAAAGGAGGATTCTGCGAGAGTAATTCTGCTATTTATTCACACTATGTTCCGCACGATATGACAGGACTGATAGAACTTTATGGAGGTGCTGACAAATATATTGAAAGATTGAATGCGAATTTTGAAAAAAGTGAACCGTATGGATTTTTCCGTTCTAATAAAACAAAGGAAGGAAATTGGACAGACTATGGCAATCAACCGGGGACTGGAATGGCCCATTTGTTTAACTATGCAGGCGCACCTTGGCTTACTCAGAAATGGGTACGTAAGGTCAAGGCCGCTTATAGTGATGTGACCCCTTATGGAGGTTATCGGGATGATGAGGACCAGGGGCAGATGGGAGCGTTAGGTGTCCTGATGGCTATCGGATTGTTTGAAGTAGATGGCGGCTGTGCGGAAAAGCCTTTTTATGATGATCACGTCTCACTTTTTGATAAGGTTACTATTCATTTGGACAACCGTTATTATCCCGGCAAGACATTTCAAATTATAACGGTAGGAAACTCGGCTGATAATATGTACATTCAGCGTGCTTCCTTTAATGGAAAAAGTGGAATAAATGTTGGTTTTATCATGAGGATTTATTAAAGGAGGTACTTTGGAGTTTACAATTA